>Ga0180732_1000504_pt1 | contig 33134 bp, 25 predicted proteins | sample KR11_01MetaG_FD_148674 | JGI IMG/M metagenome (GOLD analysis project Ga0180732, IMG submission 148674) | Groundwater microbial communities from the Olkiluoto Island deep subsurface site, Finland - KR11_0.1 MetaG | ecosystem: Environmental > Aquatic > Deep subsurface > Groundwater | place...
TTTCAAGCGTATTGATATCTTTTTTCTGAATAATATATTCGGTGAATCCATTGATCCCGAAATTCATAATCCACATACTGAAAGCTGTAACCATGGCCACCAAACCGAAATCTTTTGGCGTCAATAGTCGGGCAAGTACGATCACACCAGCTGTCTGGAAAATAAAGCCAATAGAGTTTGATATGACGTTTATTCCCGCGCTACGTACAGCCGTTTTTTTAAGATTACCGATAACCAAGTATTGTAACCATTAGAAATAATAAAAAGGATAAATAAGAAAACACTGAAATTATTTTAAATTAAGGAAATTATTTTGAATATAGCCATGGTGTCTGTATGGTTTGAATATTTTTATTCATCTCATAATTATAATCAATCGCCGCAAATAAAAATAGAAATAGTAAAGCACTACCTCCTAAAAAGGTTGCTTCTGTGTAATTGTACAAAGCAACAATCACAATGAAGCAACATCTGAATATAGCTGCGGGATAATCAACTGCAAGATGACGAGCGACTTTTTTCAATCCACTAATGATCCAGCCAATTAGAAAAAAAAGTCCTGTATAACCTAAGTCAAGATACATTTGAAGGTAGCCGTTATGTGCCTGGCTGTCAATTCCCCAACGAGCATTTATCTGTTCTAGTCGCTCACCCAACCAGAAGCTTTCATAGCCAAAACCTAAAAGGGGATTTTTAACCATAGACAGCATATCCTTCCACATTGGGACTCGTGTGGTTAAATCCGTTCGTCGTCCTAGCATAGTAATTATTATATTTTTAACATCAAAGGCCCATTGCATTAAGCCAAACGCAATAATTCCCAAAATACCCAAGATCAATATTTTACGAGGATTTTGTACAAATTTGGACAGCCGGCTAACCAATAGAAGGCAGATTGCCGCGATAGAGCAGGCAAGTGATGTTGCACTGTTTGCCATATATAAAAGCCACACAATCATTGGTAGAATGACTATATAAATAAAAGAATGCAGTGGTGGACCTGTTCCATCTTTATTCTGATTGCTGAAGAGCAATTTCCATGTGAAATATACGCAAGAGACCAGACAGATACTCCCCAAACTGTTTTTATGTTCGGCAATTCCCGTATACATCTTGCCACCTGAAAAGCTATGATATGATATGCCAAGTTTCGGGTAATACCAGATAAATAGGATTGACAGGGGCAAACAGATGAAGGAAATCCGGCGCAAGATGATCCCAATCGCCTCATAAGGCTTCGACTCTGTTATAATAATCAAGACTATAATGACAGTACCTAAGGACTTAACCCATCGTTTAAAGGAGACAAAGGGGTAATCTGACCAAAGGAAACTCAGAGCGCCAAATATGAAATACATCCATATTAAGGTGTTTTGATTGAACAGCTTTCCCCAGTCAAGCTTACGCCTAATCAAGACAATGATTCCTGAAAGAATTAGAATAATTAGATAGATCCGCTCGTAGGGATTACCTTCTATTTTAGCATTTTCGATGGATCCGGCATAATATCCGATGCCAAAGAAGTAGTGTAGCCAAAAAGAAAATGGGCGCGCACTGGCAAAAAATAGCCAGACAAAGGGTATCCATATAGCGGGACTAACATCTATATTTTTATTTTTTCGATCAATCCAGAAGAGGCAAATTATCAAGAGGATGCATAGAAAAGTAACATGTAAGCGATACATCAGGGGCTTACTCTATTATTCGTTTTGTAATTTGAAGTGATTAATTTATAACAGTTCCCTTGAAAACTTCCGTAGTTTCTTATAGTCGCGCATATTTTAATTACTATTTTAAAAAGTATCATTTATGTTCTCGTAATACTATCTTGATCACTTTAAGCAGTTCTTTAATTATCGTCCGTTTATCATTTATGCTTTTTGTTGTAGTATCTTTATAACTAAATTGGCGGGGCCGGCAAGATTTGCACTTACAACCTCCAGCGTGACAGGCTGGTGTTCTATCTAAATTGAACTACGGCCCCAATATTACAAAGAACACTGGAATATTAATAATTTTCGATTAACAACCTATGGATCAACTCCACAGAGAGTATTTTATTTATTTCGGCTGTATTATTGCAATATCCCTTGGTATGGTCAAGTACTATTTTTTCTAGTTTTACTCTGTTTAAAAAAGGTCTATTTAATGTCTTTTCATCTAATAGTATTTCCTGCACATAATCAGCCAATTCATTCTGATACCATGTTCGGAAATGAGCATACTCATGATAACCAAGAAATAATCTTTCGAAATGCAGCAACATAAATATATGGTCTAATTTAGCGAGCCACGGGGACATCTTCTCGCTATATGCATGTTCTGCTTTGAATAAGCATTCCCCATGTAAGTGCGTTAGCATTGAAAATGGAAAATTTTGATTGCTGTCGTATCCCCGGTCTGTTGGAATATTCCTTAATGATGGATTGCCATCCCGCATTAATCTCAGTGACAATTCTTTGTTATTTCGAAAGACCATAGGCGCTCTATACATTAAAGATACAAAATCGCTGTCCAAATAGGGGCTGCGCCGTGTCAACTGTGTTTGTTCACCAATGAATTCCGCATTCTTGTACCATGGTATTTTCGTGAATAGGTTAAAAGATAAAGTGTCGTATTTATTATTGCGAAGATAATCATCATAAATTAATGCTTGATGAATATATTTTTTAAATTCAGCGTTGAAGAGATTATCACTTGGCGGAGTTGCCTTTAATGTTCCTCCTCCTTCCCCTCTTAAAATATTACCTCCATGATTACCTGTCATGCTGATTGGCGCAATTTCTCTTGCTAAAGCAGCAGTATATATTTTTGGAGTTTCAACTACGCCTAAACAACCATCTGTCATATATACTGTCTTATCGGCATAGATTGAAAAATCATTTAAGAATTTTTTATCAAGATAAAAAACTTGGTGTGTTTGATTGCATACATTGCTAATTTTACGCGCTGTTTGAACATCAAAGCTATCACGATATGTTCCGCCAAATGTATAACTTGGATACTTGCCTGCCTGCATGTCTATATTTGCCATTATGATGCGTATATCCAGACCACTTGTTAGAGAAATCCCAATTTTTTGATTTGTGCGAAAGTACCGTGGCAATATTTTTATAAAAGTTTCTTTCAATTTTTCATAAAAGAATTCTTTTTCAAGCCAAGGTTGATTTTCCCATTCATCAGGCGTGAAGTAGACCGCTTTATTGATGAGTCCATCAATTTGAAATTTCCATACCGAAGCACAAGGCAGAAGATAGATGTTTTGAAACAATGAACGATTTTCCAAGACGCAGTTATAACATAAATATTCGCCCAAACCTTTCATGTCTATTTTTCGGAGTTCCGGACAAATTCTTAGCAGGGCTTTTGCTTCGGATGAAAAGTAAAAGGCATCATTACTTTCATAGTAATAAATTCGCTGCATCCCATAGCGGTCGTTAAATAAAAAAACTTTTTCCGCCTGAATATCTATCAAGAGGCCACTGAAACAGCCGTTTAAGTCTTTCAAAAAATCAATGCCCTTTTCTTCATAAAGATGAATTATGTAGCTTGCATTAGAATTATCGAATTTGTGATTTTTTGACTTAAGGCGGTCAAATGTTTCTTTATCAGTAAAGTTTTCTCCAAAGAATAACATCACCAGATTCTTTTTCTCATTCCATATAGGCATGCAATCTGAAAATGAATCTTTGTGACAAATCCAACCCGCATAAACACCCAATTTGTCATTTGTATAAATACTAGAAGAATAAAATGGTTCATGCATCATAGCATGAACCATCAATTGTACATTCTGCGTATATTTTATTTCTTGCGGTGTTTTACTGATTATTCCAACGATTCCTGGCATCGGTGTCTCCGGTTACATATAACAATTGTAATATCAGATTGTCTCAGTGAAATAAGCAATGGGAATGCGCGGATATTTTATTTGGCAGCTTCGGCAGATCGATATCGATTAGCAATTATTGTTGCGCGATAATTTTGAATATTTCTTCATATGCCAGTTGTTTCGCATCTGCAGTAAAACCCCCAGCAATTTCTTTGGGAGTATGTCGATTAGTTTAAGGTGTAAATTTAGATTTATTATTAAACTTCCCCAAGCATTAAGAGGGATATAATATCGTGGTAGAACTATGCTTTCAAACCCCAGATAATGTTTGAATTCTCTGAATGTCTCACTTCCACCTTTGCCATAATTATACTTTCCGTAAACAAAATATGGAATTCCTTTTTTTGCGCAAATCTCCACAGCTTTTGCTACGAGCAGGTTCATTGGGGCTTTATCTCGATGTGATTCTTTTGCGAGAATTCCCATCGTTCTCATATAGTTTTCGGTTGAAACTAATTTTAAAAAACCGATCATTTCATCGTTGTAGTATGCACCTATAAAGTGCGCCCTGTCTATATAAGTTATATGGGCCTTTCGTGTAGCGTTGAAATCTATACCATATTGCGGGAAACGCTTATTTTGTCTTATAGGGGTTTCATTATAAATATTTGTTATCCCTTCTATGAGGTCATCATTAAATTCGCATAATTTAACAGTCACTCCTTTTTTTTGAGCTATCCGCATTTTATTTCTTGGATTCTGATGGAGTTGGTTTTTGTGCCAATGATCGTAGGTTGTAATTGGTATAGCCGCTCGGCTGTCCCAAATCATTTGATAATTGTATTTTGGCCTGGATTCCGGCAATCTTTGCATAAAAGTAAATATGTCTGCTTTGATTTTGCTGTTTTTAATTTGCTTGATGAATGCTTCTGGCTCTTTAATATCCACATCCCATTCGGATTTTAATTGTACCTTTTTAATGAATCTACCTCTGATTACAAGTTCTTTATTGTCAACTATCATACGACAGTACCTACTGTAATTGTTTAGTTATATTTAAAGGTGCTTGCCTGAATGCATTTTTAAAAAGGAGAGGAGGAGCGTTTCCCTAATTTCTAGCAATTTTACGGTATATGCGCCTTATAGAATCTAATTTCTTATTTCGATATGAGTCTAATTTTCTCCAATCATTAGTGGAGTTATAAAAAACCTTCTTATCCATATTGATTTCTCTTAAAAAAGTATCAAGCATCGCTGGGGCATCAGTATTACGCAAATTGTCATCTTCTACTTCCAATGCTGCTTCTCTGCTCATTCTTCCAAATCGAACCTGTCCACTGTTATAAATAGTTTTGGGTGTAAGCTCTGGAAATTTGAGAGTTTGTATATAATTAGCAACACTTTGAACAAGGCAATCCATATGTTCGGCGTTGCCATCCGGTTTTGTCCATCCCATTTCTTTTTGAATTATTTCATAAACATTAATTAGATCCGGTTCGAAATAGTCATAGATTCCTATTTGTTGGTGTTTCGTTTTTATCGGAAGTCCTAAAGTCCTTAGGGCAATGCCCATAAGTTTTTCAAAATTATAAAGAGAATCGCTACCTGATAGCTGGTCTACACTTGTCACCAATTCACTACCTTTGAGTACATTTTTAAAAAATCTGGGATCTCCTCCTTGGTATAATTCTGGTATCATGGCCAAGTAGGCTACCCGGGCTCCAGTTCCCGATATGATAAGTGGAATATCATATTTCTTGGCAGATTCAATTGCCGAACCAATACCTCGCATACAGGCTGGACAAAAAGACCCACAATGTTCCAGAAATGTTTTGTAAAGTTTCAACATGGTGGGCCGATTAACCTTGTAATGAATGTGATCTGCACCGGAAATATTCACTGCATGATTGATATTTGTGAGAGCATGCTCTGAGAGGTACCCATTATCAAACGTAACTGCAAGACAACGCATACCATATAGCTTTGCACAAACATAAAGTGAATAGGTACTATCTTTTCCACCACTCAGCGGTATCAAGCAGTCATACGTACGATGACGTTTTTTTGCATTGTTCAAAAGTTCCTCAAATATTGAAATCCGATCGGTACTAACAGTTTGAGCCGCTATGAAGCGCCTTTCATAAGTAGTGCAGTGATTGCAGACTCCATTATCATCTAATCTAACACTGGGCAATGAAACTGGGAGTATACACCGAGTGCACCTTATGATATCAGCCATTTATTTTTTCTCCTTATGGAATCTCTATAAATTGCCTTATTCAGAGTTAAGAGCCTTAAGCAACATTGACATTGCCTTATAAGTAGTAGCCTGCGCCCAATGTATCATTGGTACTTTTAATGTCATATACGGATATCGCATGAAATAGAAATATCCTGTTTGGTCCTGCATATTTTCAATAGTCCATTTTGCAACTCTTACTCCCAGTTCCAGAGATGTTTCATCGTAGTCGGAAAAATTGGCTAAAGTTTCAATTGCCTGGGAACAACACTGACTGTCTATGGGATATGTCCTGTTGTGATAGTATTTAGGTCTTCCTGTTGGTTCAAAGAAATTAATTTTAAAAAAATCAAAGCCTTTCTTTAAACTATCTTCAAAGGTTTTGTCATTTGTGTTTTCGATATAGCACTTAAGAGCGTCCAGATTATATCCTGTGTGAAAATTATCAATCCAGTGGTATTTAGGTTCTTCACCATAAAGCCATGATCCATCAGGTAACTGTCGTGTGCACGTATATGTAACAGCTTCTTTAGCGAGTCTTAGATATTCCTGATTGGAATTATATTTGGCAGTCTTCGCCAACATTGCAGCAGCCAGCATGCTTTGATTATGAATAGTGCAATCGCCTTCTCCGGAAGGAGTATAGTTTATACAACAGCCTGATTCTGTGATATTTCTTGGTCTTTCAACTATCCAATCGCATATACTCTCAGCTACTTCCAGATATTTTTTGTCGCCAGTTATTTCATATGCGTCAATAAATGCCTGACCTATAAGACTGGTCCACACAGTAATTGGTTCATATTTTCCCTGCCTTCCTCCCCGGCTGGCAAAATCAAACATCTTACCCCAGCAATAGTGTTCAAAACCTGGGGATCTATTATTAATAAGCCAATCAAGGCATGATTCCGCTTTTTTTCTATAACTGTTATCGCCGGTTGTTTTTAGCATTGCAAGATATCCCCAAGCCATATAACCACGACCGATACACGAATCTAATGGTTTGACCCCAACTATCGGACGAATATTAATGGGGCTGCGCCAGACAAGCTGCTGTAAGAGACGATCCAGAAATAAATTGCCAAAGGTTAATGGCCTTAAAAAAGATGTCAGGCCGTCAGCAGGATCGTAGCCTTTATAATCGTGATCTTCGATCCATTTTTCGAGTTTTTGAATACTTGCTGATATAACTTCCTTAAAATTACTCACAGATAATTCCTAAATTATATGGCTAATCTTTAGTGCTTTTTTAAATAGTTGATAAGTTCATGAGCTTAAAGAAACAAGACTCAAAGTGAAACCAAGGAGGAAGCATTTAAAAAAGTTCAATTCCATATTTAAATATCTCATTAGCCACAGGGTTAGAAGTATTAAAATCGGAATCCCTGAAAGCATGCGGTTCGATTTTATTATCAAATTTTCTTCTAAGTTTCATTAAAAGAACTTGCATATCAAAAGTGTCGGAAAGATTTTCAAATACGATAGCCAAATCTATATCACTGTCGGCGTCGGCCGTTCCTTTAGCATAAGATCCGAAAAGATAAGCTTTTTTTATACTGGTGTCTCTTTTTCTCAGAAAATCGATATAGTTAATCGCTATTTCAGGAGCTTTTCTTTTATCCATTTTCTAAATTCCTTTATTGTAGCAATCCATTTAGAAGTAAATTCTCTTGTACATTCAAATGTATCATTGCCTTGAAATCATTATCAGAACTATTTACCCAGTATGTTATCAACTCTTTTTTATTAATTGTCATATTATGAGACTGTAGCGATACTTTTCAAGCAGTTTACTGCCCTGTATAATTCATCGTATTCGGAAAAATTTGCTGATATTACTTTATATTAACATGTGAATAACTTCATATTAGCCGCGGACAAACGCGGACGGTCGCAGATATTATAAAGTATTGGGCGGTGGCTGAATTTTATACTTTCAATTAACCTATCACAGAGATTTCAGAGTCACAGAGTTTTTTCAAGAATTTTTAAACGGTTTACGGTTGTCAGTTAACAGTCGCCAGTAAATCGATAACCATAAAGTGTATAAACTTGTGCCTTGTGTTTTTTAAATCTCCCATAGCGTTCTACGGTTAGCTGTTGTCATGCTTCTTGATTCTGTGAAAATCTGTGGATGCAAAATCACGGCTGCCGTGAATTATTCCTATAATATAAATCTTACCATAATTGATTTCGTAAAGGATTCTGTATGAATATATAAAGATGTCCCGTAGGTTTTAATCATTTATCTCTGGAACTTGCCTGCCAATGCCCGGATGTTCTTCGAGTATATTCGTTTTTGCAATAATATCCCGGACCACTTTCTTTGCATAATATTTTGAGTCAGATGCTATAAAATCGTAAATGGCTTTCAAGTCAGACTTTGCCGGTGTGGCCCAGATTACCATGCATCGCTTTCCCGGGCCAGATCTTCCACAGATATCATATCGCCTTTTTCAATGGCTTCTCTTCCTTTTCTTACTTTATCGATCACATAGAGTTTATACATGATTGCATCTATGTCGGCAGTATCCGGAAGTTGTTCAATCGCTGTTAATGCTTCTTGCTTTAGTGTATTCATTTTACAAATCCCCATATATTTTTACTTGTCTCTCACAGAGTGCCCAGAGTTGTTTTTAAAAATTTTTTAAGAGGAAAAGTTCTTAAAATGCTGACATGCTGCTATCGCAGGTAAGTTTTATTTGGAACGTTGATCAAATGTCTTTCTGCGTTTATCTGCGGCTAAAAACTCTTCAGTTTGAGAGCTTTTTTAAGCCTAATCATTTGTTCAGAGCGGATAAATTGTATAAGTTCTTTTGATATAGGTCTTTTGACTCTTTTTAAGCTTGCCCATACAAATCCAAACAGCAGAAAAGATCCCCCAATAATAAAGGGTTTTTTTGTCATCTGATATAAAATTCTGAAAGTTTCCCAAAAAGGGTGGTTGCCCAGAAAATAATCCTTTTGTCCCTGTCTGAACCAGGTTAATATTGGACTAGTATTTCCAGTTCCCATGTTTCGGTGGTGAAGGCAGAATTTTTCAGTGAATGTTCTGGTTTTCCAACCATTCATTCTTGCGGTAGTAACTGCAACCCAGTCGATACCGCCCCCCTTAATGGGAATATACCCTCCAATTTCTTCAAAACATTCGCGCCTGAATAACTGACAGGCACCGGAAACATGCTCAATATTTGTAAACCTATAATCGTAGTGCTTTCCATTTTCAACAAATGGTGTCCCGGCTACACCTAATCTTTGATCTTCTTTGAACTTTAAAAGAAGAAATTCAATATAATCATTTTCGAATGAAATATCTGCATCAAGGTTTGCAATTATATCGTAGTTCAATCCCTTAACAATATTGTATCCTGCATTAAAGCAGTTTACTTTGGCTGCAAACTGGCGATCTGCATGCTCAGGCATTCGGAAGAGTTCTATCCATGGGTTTTCTTTAATAAACTTTCTAACTATATCATCAGTGCTATCAGTAGAACCGTCACTAACAATAACCCATTTTATTGGTAAAACTGTTTGTTTAATAACCGATGTAATAACCCTTTCAATATTTGCTTCTTCATTTCGAGCTGGGGTTATTAAAACGTATGAGTTCACTTTTATCTTACCGATTATAAGTAGTTGATTAATCTCAAATTTAACCTGTTAATGAATCCACAAGGTTTATGTATTCATTTTTTTTCTTCCCCCAACTAAAATCTAAAACAAAATCTGCTGCATTATTAGATAAGGATTCACACAACTGTTTGTTAGTTAATAGTGTCAACATAGATTTTGACAAATCATCTACATCATCGGGTTTGAAAAATTTTACTACAGAGTCATTGAAATAGAATCTGTCTATCTTAGTATCTGAAACAATTACAGGAACACCAAGAGTCATCAATTCCCATATCTTTGTACTAAATGCTTCCCCTCCGAAAAAGCTATTTCTTTTTGGAACGACCCCGAGATCGGCGTTTGCCATGATCTCAACAATTTGGTCTAACGGAAGAGTCTCCTTAATAAAAACTCTTTCCTGAAGATCGAGTTTCTCAATGAGATCTGATAAATTATTTTTTTCTGGGCCGCGACCATAAATATAAAAATCAGCTTTTGGAACTCTATCTTTGATTTTAGCAAACGCTTTTATTGCAATATCGAGCCCCTGATGCCAATTAAGAGAACCGGGATAAATAATAATCAAGCGATTATCTTTTCTGGTTTTAACCCTTTTGTAAAAAAAAGCCGGATCTGGATAATTCATTATTACACTACACTTTTGTTCCGAAACTGAGCGTGAAAGCAGTTTTTTCTCCCAGATATGGTTGGAAATAATCACATGGTCGGAAAATGCAATTGAAGCTCTTTCAGCTGCAACTAATAATTTAAATATATAGCTGTTTTGATGTTTGTTGAATTTTCCAGCATAAAATTCAGGTACAATATCATGAATATCCAGAATAATTTTAGTGCCACGTAATTTTGGAAATATTGTAGCAAATACCTCAAAATCGGGAACGGAATGGACATGTATTAAATTATATGGGTTTTTTAAATGTCTTTTGGTTATAAATACCATAGATAAAATAAAAAATTTTATTAGTTTATATAGATAAGAGAATTCCTTTTTTTCATTGATGATCCGTTCCTGTATTCTATATACATTAACTCCTTGAATAACCTCATGAGATAATTGCCCCCTTTTTTTTAAACAAATTGCTTCAACATAGTCGCCTCTTCTGGCTAGAGTTTCTGCATAACGCCTAATACGACCATCCGAATCGTAAAATGAATAGGCTAGCATGCAAACCCTAATGGGTTTACGGGGACTTGGTGTATTCGATGAATCGGAATTATCTATTTTTATAGCCATATTTATTTGTAAATTATTTCGTATTTAGAGCCACTTCCAAAACGTTTCAGTTTGGTCAAGGTCAAGGCGGGTGAAAATTATAACCGCAGGAATACATGGAGTATTTCGAGGATTAAAATTTTCGCCCAACGCAGAGATCGGCCGAAATGGGACGTTTTGGAAGTGGCTCTTTAGTTAACCAAGATGTCTGTATAAAATTTTCCCCATAAGACGGAATACAGAATCAGGAGCAATTTTACTTACCTTATTTATGAGTTTATATAAAATTGATGAATCAGCAGGGGATAAATCTGAGCATAAGTTTTTGGGATAATAGAATTGTGGCAGATCTATAATTGTGGTCCCCCAAAGTTTTTTAAATCCCATTAATCCCTCATTGCTTATTCCGGTTCGGCCAAAATCGAATATCTTATAACCTTCTAAACATGATAATTTAATCGCTTCCCATAAGCCAAAATAGTTTGTATGTAAATGTTGAAAATCAACATCCGATGCCAAATAGTCCCAAGAGCAGCGATCCTTGAACTTATATATTATAAAACCTGCAACTAACTGTCCTTTGTTCCTGATCATCAGAAGGCTAAGATTATTGGACGGTGAAAATTTTTCCCACAGCAATTTAAATAAAATATATGGCTGAGGTGGAAGCCCGAGACGTTTTCTGGTTTTAACATAAAGATGATAAAACTCTTTGAGTTCTTGTTCATTTTTTGCAAGTTGCCGCTCAAAACCGCTGTTTAAAGCTTTTTTTAATTTGCGTTTTACCTGTTTGCTGAAAGTTTTAATCAGCTCTTCGGGGCCAGGTTCTAATGATAGTTGATGGCTCTTATTGTACACTACAGAATCTACTCTATTATCCTGATTGAGATGCGTGGAAGCCGTTGCTCTGATTTCAATTCTTGAAGTTCCGAGATTATTTGACAGATCTATTGCGGCATCAAGAAGTTTTGTTATATCTTCATCCGAAGACACAAGTGGATCGCAAATAGTTGCAAAAGGGATGCTGACCAGCCTGTTTCCTGCAAGAAGACTTCTTACCTCAAAAACCGGAAGAGCAGCCCGTATATTATTATCAGAGGAATCAACTATGGCCAAATAATGCCCTTTCATATGTGGAAAGCTTTCTTCAAGTATCTGCTTCCATCCTGAGAGATGACAAATATATCCGAATGGATGATTTAAAACAAACAAATCCCATCGTGGATCATTAACCGGATCAATTAAACAAGGTTTAAGGTTCGAGGTGCAAGGAATAAGGTTTTGGGTACAAGGTGCAGCAGTGTGCAAGGAGCAAGGATCATTGTTTGTAGGGTGAGATTCACTTGTTTTTGAAGCACAATAACGTGAAACATCCCGTGGTAATGCATGCCAGTACTGCCCTTCATATTTTGATTTGATGTATTCTAAAAACTCGATATAATAACTTACCGGATATTCTTCATAATGCGAATTTTCATCAAAACTGATGTAGTTCGGATGTGTAATGAAGAGAGCCATGCCTCCATTATCGGCAATCCAGTCCAGTTTGTTTTTCCATATATCTATATTCTTTTCCCTCATAAGTACATAGAGCAAAAAATCCTGGGGAAGAGTATAAGGAAGTTCGATATATCCTTTTTGTTGGTTGTTCCCGGAGACTTTAAAAGGAAATATTGTAGTAACACCGTCCGGCTGAGGTTCAAAGGGATCGGTATCAAAGGTAGAGGCATCATATTCAATATTTAACTCATGCAGCATTTCAAGATCATGGTACATGCTTGGACACCGGAAACCAACGGCGTTCCATTCCTTTAAACTACAGTTAATTTCAACAGCCTGCTTTTGAAATATTGTTTTTGACCGAAACGGATTTTTATCGTGATGAAGACCGTGTATGGCTACTTCAAATCCCCTATCGGTAAGATATTGGCGCAATTTGGCAGAAACCGGATAGTCTTTTGCTACAAAATTAAAGGATGATCTGAAACCAAGGCTTTCTTCCAATTCCGCTAACCTTTTACAATTGGCGTGTCCTTTTGAATTTTCAATATCATGTGTCAAAACAAGAGCAAATTTTTTTCCGTCCGGCCATCCTGCCCAGTCTTTTGGAGGCTTTGCGGCCCTTTTGTCAATAGGCCAGACATCTTTATACTTGAGGCGCTTTTCCATTAATACCAGGCGTCGTATATAAATCTGAAGCCAACGGGGAATGAATAATTTGATTGTATAGTAAGCTTTGTAAATTTTCATTTAAGGATCAGGAGACGAAATTATCTGTTTTTTACCATGTCTTTTATTCTTTTCATATGTCCTCTGCCCAATCCTTTTACTTCGCAACCAAGCTCGAAATAATGTTGTATCTGGGTATCTTCGAGGATGCCGAAGCAATCGATAACAGCCACCGGCCGGCCTGCCATTTTGAGCACATCCTCCGGATCAAGGTTAAGATAAGCTTGATGACGGACTGCCAAAACCAGTGCATCTACTCCCTTCAGTACTTTCTTGAGATCATGCTGTACATGTGTTTCCGTTAGTTTGTCCTGATTTCTGAAAAAACGTGCCCAGGAATGACCGGGGGCAGGGTAGGTATCCTGCTTTTCAAGCTCCCACCAGTGTTTTACATAGGGGTCGTGAACTACTATTTCAGCACCCATCTCGCTAAGTTTGCGAACAAGAATTTCTGATCCGCTGTAGCGGGTATCTCCAACGTCCTCCCTGTAGGAAGCTCCTAAAATTGCAACTTTGGAGGCCGCTACTATTTTACTCATATTTCTTAAGGCATCACGTACAAGTTCGGCTGCATGGAGAGAACGGGTGTCGTTAATATCTATCGCAAGCGGTGTAATTTTGAAGATATCGTCATCAAAACCCATAAGAGTATGATAAGACCAGACTCCAAGCCCGCCATCTTTAGGAAGACAATAGCCGCCTATGCCAGGACCGGGAAATATAATATTGCTATGAGTCGGGCGAACCTTAATAGCCTTGATAACCTTTATAATATCTACGCCGTTTCGTTCGGCAAAAAGGCTCCATTCATTCAGAAATGCCAGTATGGTTGCCCGATAAGAGTTTTCTACTATTTTACAGGTTTCGCTTTCAATAGGACGATCAAGAACAGTAAGAGGAAACTTATCTACATTTAATATTTCGCTAAGAAACTTTTTGACACGCTCACGTGCAGTATCGTTGATTCCGCTGCATACCCGCCAGAAATCACGGATTGAGGCCACGTAATCACGTCCGGGCATTACTCTTTCGTAAGAATGAGAAAGCAGCGGTTCCGACTGGATGCCACGATTTTCAAAAGCCTTTTTTATTATAGGATATGCTACATATTCAGTTGTTCCAGGAGGAACTGTAGTCTCAATAAGCACAAGGCAGTCAGGATTAATTTTATCACCTATGATTTTAAGGCTCTCCTCCAGGGCTGCTATTTCAGCATGCCCCTCACGGCAGTTTCCAAAGGTATCCTTGAAATAGTCGCACTGAACATCCACAACAACAACATCGGCAAGGCTAAGAGCATCATAGGTAAAGGTTGCAACAAGGTTTTTTTTATCTTTTACGCAACGTGCTATAAGAGGGGCGACTTCAGGATCTTCTGCTTCCACCGGAGCTATGCCTCGGTTCATGTATGGTATTTTCCAGAATGAGCGAGGAGAGGGGCGCTGCATACCGATTACAAATTTACCGGGTTTGCCGCTATCTTTGTCAATCGAATCAGCAACAACACCGGCCATTACTGCTCCTACAAAGCCAACCCCCATAACAACAACTATTTCCCGGTTCATTTTTTTTTGACCGGCAACAAGTTTTTTTAGCCGGGTGAATTCTTTTTTGTAATCTTCCGGGCTGGGAATAGGGAAGGCTTCACCGCTCGGAGAAACTGAAAGTGCTGTGTCATTAACATTGGTTTTTGGTTTCCTGATTGTTTTTTTAACAGTCATATAATTTTATGCCTTTCAAAAAGATAGCTCATAAGTTGATAAGCTCATAAGCTAGTAAGTTGGTACAGAAAAGATAGTTCATGGGTTCATAAGTTGGTGGCTGGTTAGAAATTGTTGCTTTATGCTTATTAACTTATCAACTTACGAACTTACCGGCTTACCTTATATATCTATACAGCTCCGCCCCCTCAGTTACATTAATCATTAATATAACTGCTAAGTATTAAATCGGCATTAATTGTTATAAACTAAAGAGCCAATTCAAAAACGTCCCATTTGGGCCGTTCGCTGCATTAGACTCAAATTTTGCACTAAGTGAAGCTATAGCGCTATCCTCAAAATACCCTATGTATTCTTGCGGTTAAAATTATCGCCCGCCTTGACCAAAATAAAACATTTTGCAACAGGCTCTACCCTGAATTATCCGGCATGCCTGTAATAAAGCGTTCCGATAATTTTTAGTGCAAAAACAGGCAGTTTGCCAAATGCTTTAGCCAGAAACGGGCTGACTTTTTCCGGCTCCTTGACAAATGAACCGCTTTTAAGATCGTATCGGTAATACTTAATGGAATATTCTTGTGCACCCATACCCAACTTGAACTGCCTCAGCCCGTGATTTTCAGGCTCTGTTCTGCCAAGAGAAAGAGTTTTATATTCTTTCTGAGCATACCATTTAATGGCTTCCCACATAACAAGATTATTTGGTCTCAGATTCTGATAATTCATATCCGAGGCACCATACTTATAAATCGCCTCATCACCGAAATGAAAGAAAATAGCCCCTGCTATATATTTATTATTATAAGAGGCAAGAACTACAATTCCTATCTTTTTTGATACAATGTGTTCATATATTTTTTCGAAAAAAAAATATGGCTGGGGAGGAAGACCATGCCTTTTTCGTGTGATACAATTAAGTCTGTAAAACTCCTTTATAGCTTGAAGTGTGGTGAAAAAATTAATGGTTACACCGCTTGAGGCCGCTTTTTTTATATTTCTTTTAAACGTATTTTTAAAAAGTTTATAAATTTCATTTTCTTTGTGTGAAAGATTAAGACGATGTCCAAAAAAACGGGAAGAAGGAACTGCATCAGGTAAATACTTATCGCCACCTCTAAGTTCAATAAACTTCCAGTTGTGTTTTTTGGCGTACTGTATAATCTGATCAAGAATATCCTGAAAATTTAAGCCTTCAGAAATAAGCGGGTCGCAATAATCGGTAAACGGCAGAGATACTCCTCTGCTTCCGGTTAAAAAGCTCTTTATATCCATCATTGGAACTATAGTAGATAATTTATCCTCATCATACGATACAAGATAACATGGTGTATAGTGATATGAATCGGATAAAACTTTTGCCCAGGCTACCGAATGAAAAACGGAAGAGTTGTGGACCATATAAATTTCATCATCCCATTTTTCATAGCTTTCAGGGTTCAAAATCTGAATATAAGGTTCATTTTTCCGGGGATCTGGTGTAAGGCGTTTGTATTTGGATCTAAGGTGATTCATATTCGCCCTCAGCCTGTTGCCGGACTTTTTGCGAATTCATCAATTCTTCGAAAAATTCCTTATTTCCTGAACAATATATTCAATCTGATCTCTATTCAGCTCCGGAAACATGGGAAGGGAGACAAATTCATCCGCACATTTTTCCGCCATTGGGAAACTGCCCTTTTTTAGTCCCATTGCCTTATATGCATCCTGAAGATGTATTGGAACAGGATAGTGAATACCGCATGATATTCCTTTTCCTGTAAGATATTCTATAAGCTTATCCCTTCTTACTGTTCGTATTGCATATATGTGATACACATGTTTTGTGTGTGATGTCTCAAAAGGAAGCAAAATGCTGTTTATATCTTCAAGCAGTTCTTTATATATTCCGGCATTTTTGCGCCTGGCATCGTTCCATGCACAAAGATGTTTAAGCTTTACTTCAAGTATAGCGCCCTGGATTCCGTCCATACGTCCGTTCCAGCCGACCATTTTGTGATAATATTTTTTTGACTGCCCGTGATCACGAAAAATACGCATGGTCTCAGATAGTTCTGTATTGTTGGTAACAACCGCTCCAGCTTCACCGTATGCTCCAAGGTTTTTGCCGGGATAAAAACTGAAACATCCGGCATCGCCAACAGATCCAGCTCGTTGTCCTTTATATTCCGCACCATGAGCCTGGCATGCATCTTCGATTACAAACAGGTTATGCTTCTTTGCGATTTTTATGATCGGATCCATGTCAGCCATTTGACCAAAGAGATGTACAGGAATAATAGCTTTTGTCCTGGATGTAATGGCAGCTTCAATAAGATCCGGATTCATATTGCAGGTAGCTTCATTTACATCGACGAAAACCGGTTTTGCGCCGCTAAAGCTTATGGCTTCAGCTGTTGCGATGAAAGAGGCCGGAACCGTAATGACCTCATCGCCATCTCCGATCCCAAGAGCTATCAAGGCAATCCATAGAGCATCTGTTCCGCTGCCAACACCAATAGCTTCTTTGCATTGGCAGTAAGGTGCAAATGCTTTTTCAAACCGTTCCACAAAAGGTCCTCCCGCAAATGCGCAGTTATCAATAACCTGCTGTATTGCATGGTCAGTTTCTTTTTTAATTGACAGATATTGAGATTTCAGATCAAGAAACGGTACTTTCATAATTAACGATTCCTTAAATATTTTTTAGTATTTTAGCTGGATTTCCGGCAACGATAGCATTTGGGGGCACGTCTTTTGTAACTATGCTTCCGGCCCCGATTATGGCATATTCACCGATTGTAATATTTGATAAAATCGTGCAGCTCGAACCTATCGAGGCGCCTCTTTTTACAAGGGTCGGTTCGACCTTCCAGTCAGACTCAGTTTGTAATTTGCCGTTTGTGGTGGCACGGGGCTTTTTATCGTTAATAAAGGTCACATTGTGGCCTATAAACACTTCATCTTCAATGGTCACTCCTTCGCAGATAAATGAATGACTTGATATCTTACAGTTTTTTCCAACAAATGCGTTCTTCTGTATTTCAACAAATGCACCGATCTTTGTTTCATCACCAATAGTACATCCATAGAGGTTGATAAATTTTGAAAGCTTAACGTTATTCCCAAGTTTTACGTCATCGGCTATGCAGAGATAATTCACAGGTGCACCATTTTCCCCATATTTTTAAGTGATTCAGAGGATGCCTCAAGCATTCTTACTACCTCAAGGCCAGCAATACCGTCATTTGCAACTTTACCGTTCCCATTTAAATAATTCACAAAACTATCGGCAGTGAGTTGAAGTGCTTCTGCATGATCAATCTTAGGTGCCCACATATCTCCGGAACGATAAGATACCAGCAAATTATATTTTCCTTCTTTAGTTTTTACCCGAACACCTTTATCGTAGATTTTTATTTTTTCATCGGGTTCCATGTCGTTCCAAACGAGCATTTTTTTCTGACCACCGATCAGTGTTGTTCTCATCTTTATAGGAGAAAGCCAGTTTACATTGATATGTGCTATTAAATTATTGCTGAAGTAAAATGTAAGATATGCAACATCTTCCAGGCCACGGTTAAAATGTTCCGCTCCCGTTGCAATTACTCCCTGAGGCTTTTCACCTAATACATACAGCATTATAGAGATATCATGAGGAGCGAGATCCCATACAACATTAACATCATGCTGGAAGAGGCCAAGATTGACCCTGGTGGAGTCATAGTAGTAAATATCCCCCAGTACTTTATCATCAACAAGTTGTTTGATTCTCCTTACCGCACCTGTATAAAGAAATGTGTGATCCACCATGATTTTAAGATTTTTCTTTTCAGCAAGTTCGATAAGTTTTTCAGCTTCATCACTTGAGTATGTGAAGGGCTTTTCGATAAATATATTTTTGCCTTCTTCAAGAGCCATTTTTGCAAGTTCGTAATGCGTAAATACAGGAGTAGCTATTGCCACTGCATCAATATTAGGATCTTTTATTACTTCTTTTAAATCAGTAGTTATTTTAATTCCGGGATGTCTCTTGAGAGCTTTTTTAAGAGACTGATTGTTTGAATCACATACATAAAGCACTTCTGAACCATCGGCTGCGCTGAAGTTTCTAACAAGGTTAGGACCCCAGTAGCCATAGCCTATTACACCTATACGAATCATATAATATTCCTTTTAAACGGATAGCTGGTGTTGGGGATCCAGAGTCAGGTGGTCTTGGGAAGATTGTTGAACCCAAGAAATTTCTTTTCTTAAAATATACTGCATCCTGAACTCTGGCTTTTCCTGCCCAGTTTATAGTTAATAAGCCCCCTTACCGGTCAGAATTACAAGTGGAGTTTTTAAAAGAAGTTTGATATCAAGCCACAAAGACCAGTTGTTGATATATTTTAAGTCAAGGCGAACCATTTCGTCAAAAGTTGTTCTGCTTCTTCCGGTAACCTGCCATAAACCCGTAATTCCAGGTTTGACAGATAGTAATCTGCGTTTGTGCCAGATATCGTACAGGTCACACTCATATGGAATAGGAGGGCGTGGGCCAACAAGCGACATCTCTCCTTTTAGTACATTAATAAATTGAGGAAGTTCATCAAGGCTGGTTTTTCTGATGAAATGGCCTAAAGGTGTTATACGTGAATCATTACATAACTTATATACACCCGGGGAGTTTGGGTCAGAATCACCTTGTCCGATAAATTTTTCAATGTATTCCTTATGGCATTTGCTGTCACTATTTTCATGCATTGATCTAAATTTTAAGAAAGAGAATCTCTTGCCGTTTAATCCCATTCTTTCCTGCTTAAAAAAAACAGGGCCTTTTGATGTCAGTTTTATAGCTATTGCAATTATCAGAAAGACAGGAAAAAGAAAAAACATGGCCAATAAACTTCCCCCCAAATCCATTGTTTTTTTTAAAAACGATTTTGCCTGTTTTGAAATATTTGGTTTTGAAAGATCGGGATACAGAGCCGTATTGAATAATCCCTCATTAATTTTAGGATTCTCGTTTATCTCAGGGAATGCATGGAATGATATTTTTATCTTTTTTGCCAGGTTTGGATCAATTAATTTATTAATTCCATCGTGTACCTTTCTGAGTATGTTCTCTATTGAGGTTCCGTCTATTGAACTTATTTCTGTAAATATCGCACCCATAATCTGATTGTTTTTATACCATCCGCTAATATCGGTTTCTCTTAAACAGGCAATAAGAACTTCCTTCATCTTATCGATAACAAAATCTTTGCTATCTTTAGTTCTTAGTTCTGAGATGTCAAGCAACATAAGAATAAATGGTTTTTTTGATCGCTCCGTTCTTTTACGTTCTATTCTAAGCATATGGAGAAAGTAAGGCATGCTAAAAAATATATAGTTTGCTTCAGTGAAAGGCTCGGTAATTGCTTTAGATGTGGTATGAAGAAATTTAGTAAATTTTCTAATAGATAAGTTTAATGAATCCATAGCATCCTGGTTTAATTCATAAATCATGATTATTTTCCTTAGTTTTGAAACAATTGTTTCAAAACTAAATAGCCAGTATAGATATCCAAGCAAAAAGTAAAAAAGCAACTCATTATTTGGATAAATAGGGCGTCCATTTTCGCCACAAGTGTAACTAAGCGGTTTCCTCCACAACCAAGGCTATGGAATTTATACCCCCCCCAAGCGCGATGGCCGACTTTACATAAGCCCTTAAATATTTATATGATTATGAATAATTTATATTTTTATTGATATTATAATAAATTGTATAGCATTTTACAATAAATATGTCTGTGATAAATATCACAATTTGAATGTTATAATTATCATACTTTGGTTTTGGAATTAAAAACATTTGATAACTATTGAGGTTAACGCAATAAACAGGGTTTTTATCGGTTAATGTCGCTGCATGGTGTTCTAAACAAAAGGCATATAGTGGCATGAGGCGCATGCAAACCGCAGAATATTGGGCGACCCTTTGTTTGCATCGGAAAATTCGCTTATAATCCTGAAACGTCAATCATTAATACTTCATTAATAACCTTTCATTTTGGCTTACTCTTTCTTGAATATTGAACTTAATCTGCTACCAATGCTCTGACTTTTAATATTTTTATCATTTCCATAACAAGGATAATACTGTGAAGTTCCAAAATATCGTGAACGAAGCGCAGCTGATTTAAAATTCATATCATTTAAAATAACGCCGATAATTTTTTCTTTTCCAAGAAATTTAATGGCCTGCTGAACTGATCCTCTTGGTGTTGCTCCAGCTCTAACTACAAGAAGAATGCAGTCAACCATTTTATAAAGAACATGTGGTTCTGTTGTTGCAAGCACCGGGGAAGAGTCTAATATAATATGCCGGTCGCTATAGCGCGACTTCAACTCGTCAACGAGGCTTTCCATCTTTTTCGAACCGATCAGTTCAACAGGGTTTTCCTGGCTGCTGCCTCCGGTAAGAAGGCTCAGTTTATCAATCCCTGTTTTAATTATAAGGTCTGGTAAATCCGCATTTCCCAGTAGGTAATCCGATAATCCCTTGGCTTTATCTACACCAAACCACCTGGAAAGTGATGGATTACGCAGGTCGCAATCCATCAACAGGGCATGGCTTTGTAATTCCATAGCGATTGTAATAGCCAAATTTATTGCAATTAAGCTTTTTCCTTCCCCGCTAAAGGCACTTGTAATAAGAATTGTTTTGGGTTTTGTGCCGAGGTTAGGCATTAAGAGATATGTTCTGAGTTTTCTGAACTGTTCTGAAACAATGGAATTAGACTGGAAATAGCAAACAAGTTGATCGTTCAAGACAGTATTATCTGGTGAGATTGCTGCAATAGTCTCTGCCGGAGGTGCCTGAATATTTTCTTCTTCCGCTTTCTGAAGTGCTTCAAATATTTTTCCCATAACAATTCAACCTTTATATTCTTGAGCCAGTTTCAAAACGTCCCATTTTGGCCGATCTCTGCGTTGGGTGAAAATTTTAATCCTCGAAATACTCTATGTATTCCTGCGGTTAAAATTTTCACCCGCCTTGACCTTGACCAAACTGAAACATTTTGAAAGTGGCTCTCTTGTTTTTATCAAAAATGCAAAATTCTTTCTAAAAAGTGCGGGTAAAAAATATATATAGTAATCGTTGCGCAAAAAAATATTAAGAGAATAAAAAAGATTATAGGCAAAAATCTCATCTTATTATTCTCCTGCAATCCTTCCAGGTCTCTGATTACTTCCCGAATGACCGGTTTTCCTATACGTTTCAGATCGCGTGAAAACCCAATGATAAGAGCATGATCACATACAGTATTTATCAAACGCGGGATGCCTTTTGAGTAATTATATATTTCCTTTAAGGAATTATTGTCAAACAGTGAAAGATTGCGGCCCCCAGCTTTTTTAAGCCGGTATTTAACATACTCTTTTGTTTCGTTAAAATTTAGTGTATTCAGATTATAACGAACAGTTATTCTTTGTTTTAAAGCTCTGAATCGTTTATCGGCAAGAGTTTCATTTAATTCAGGTTGTCCCAGAAGAATAATGTGAAGCAGCTTGTTTTTTGAAGTTTCAAAGTTTGTTAATAACCTGACTTCTTCAAGAATATCTGTATTTATGCACTGGGCCTCATCAATTATTAAAAAAACCAGTTGCTTTTTATTGAAACATTCCAGAAGAAAATTATAAAGCAACATTAAATTATGTCCGCGTGTTCTGTCAGTATTTGTTTGTATCCCCAGATCGATACATACGTATGTAAGAAAATCTGCGGGAGACATTAGAGGATTGAAAATATTTGCGGTCCGTACGTTTTGGCCCAAATTACTTAAAAGCATATGAACAAGAGTTGTTTTTCCTGTGCCAACTTCTCCTGTAATGACACTGAATCCTTTTCCCTCCCTGACAGCATATCTCAGATGAGCAAGAGCTTCTTTATGCTTCTCACTAAAAAAGAAAAATCCGGGGTCAGGTGTTATCTCAAAAGGTTTGTTTATTAAACCATAATACTTTTCATACATTTTCAGGCTGCTTCTTTCTCGATGCTTGGTATGGTGGCAATCACCCTCAGCCCAAGAGCCAGCTCAACATCTTCTGCATCGTAAAAAGATGTATCCATCTGTTCGCGTATGATAACGAGTCCAATGCTGCATCCAATGCAAAGAACTAATCCAAGAAGAAGAACTTTTTGGATATCCGGTGAGAATGGTTTTTCCGGAACACGAGCCGGATCAATTATTTTAAATTGCTCCCCTTTTTGTTTAAATTCAAGATTTTCAGCCTGCTGAGCTTCCTGGCTCTTTTTAAAGAGGTTCTCGTAATTTTCCTTTGTCTTCTGGTATTCCCGCATAAGCGAGGCCATCTCCTGTTCCCGTGATGGTATGTTTTCAATCCGTGTTCTGTAAATATTTATCTGTCTTGATATGCCCGCTATTTCAGACTGGTTTTTTCTTATTTCCATATCGATAAATGCAAGCTGATTATTTAATTCTCTGTAGCGTGGATCATTTTTTGGATCGTATAACTCTTCTTTCTTTTTATATATATCTTTTCTGGATTCAAGATCGGCAAGTTTCTTCTTTATCGCAACAACGTCAGGATGATTTTCGGTATATTTTGATCTTAAATCATCAAGAATTCTTATCAAGGCTTCTTTCTGTGACTCATATGAACCTGTGTTTTCCGTTTCAGATGGATTGTGTGCTGCTCCTTTGTAAGAGGCGGAAAGTTGTCCGGATGAAGTTTTACCTTTTTTACCGATTGTTACGGTTTCAGCTGCAGATGCCGATGATTCAAAATCGGACATCTGCTTCTGGATAAATAATTTACGGTCTTGAGCAGCATTCAGGTTTTCTCCTACTCTTTGGTATTGATTTTGGAGCTGCTCCAAAATCCTAAGATTAGTGTCAAGCTGCTCCGGCAATTCGCCCATAAATTGTTTTTTATAAATGCTGACTTGTAGTTCCAGTTCTTCCAGCTTTTTCTGAGAAGAGGCGAGTTCAGTAGCTAAAAATTGCGTTGTTCCTGTTGCCTGTTGTTCCCTGAACCTAAGGTTCTCTTCAATAAAAAGAGATGTTAGCCTGTTAGCAACAGCAGCCACAATTTCCGGATTATTTCCGGTATACCCTATAGTAAAGAAAGCTTTTTCATCTTTTTTGCTTGGAATATTGACTTTAATATTCTTTTGCATCAACTCGACAAGTTGTTCTTTGGAAAGATTTTTGCTTTCTTCGTGGTATAGTTTAAATTCGTTCATAACCTGTTCGAGTCGCGTCCTGCTCATTACCTCCTGCGCAATTGACTGTAAACGTTCTTCGATTCGTGATGTTACAGTGGATTGAATAAATGCTTCCGGAACCTTTTGCGGTGAGACAAGAACAAGTGTTTCCGCTTTATATATTCTGGGCGCGAACTTAGCATAAAGCAAAGTGCCCGGTATTATGATAAAAAAAGGAACAATAAAATACCAGATTCTTCTTTTAAGAATTTCTATATAATCAATGATGCGATATGAACGTGCCGAATTAATCATTGTTTTAATTTCCGGTTTATTGTTTTATTATCGAATGAAGTGTTAGGTGTTGGCATCTATTCATTATTCAAATAGCCTCTTTTTCTCCGAAAGGATGAATAGAAGTTATGCAAAAGACTCGTAACTTAACACACTTTATCAGTTTACCAAATCACGAGCTGTTTATTATTTTTAGCATTGATTTTTTTCTTCAGTATGTGGCAGTGATTTTGAAAATTCCCCTGTTTTCAGTATAATCATCTATAGATATATTGGAATCTCTATTTTTGTGTGATATATCAACCGATAATGTAAGCCATTCTAATGGCCTGTGTGATAATGTGCAACCTATACCCCATATCCAGTCTTTCCTGTTGTTCGTATCAAATTTGGCCCGCTCAACATTGCCGGATAAACCAAGCGAAGTTCTTATGCCAAGAAAATGTGTTATTGAACCTGTTAACCTATGATATCGGCTAAATCCAAGATTTTCTGAAGTAAAATAATCTTCATTATATCCACCCTGCAAGCTTAAGACGTAAGACGTTTTTAATTCACGGTTTGTTATATTAGCCTTATAACTTATACCGTCTGTTCTGGAACCGGTATCAGGCTTTTTAATAAAATACCCTACCTGGGCTGTTGCATTAAAAATCGGGCTGAAGGCATAAGTTATTCCTATGGATGGTTCATGAATGTCGTAATCAACACTCGGAGGATCAAAGTTGCGTGTAGAAAAAGTATATTCTCCAAAAACCGATGATTTTAGATCAAAGTGGTTTGTATAACGGGAAGTTGCTCTGTGGCCTGTAAAATCTGAAGAGCTATCAAATTTTCCTATAGTGTAGCCGTAATCCAAATAGATATCGTTTTTCTGATCAAACTGCCATGAAAAATAGGGGTTAACATAATCTTCCTGACTGTTATCCGGCGTTGAGCTGTTTATTCTATAAATATTGTTTCGGTAATTGACTCCGATCCGGTTTAGCGGTCCGAACTGGTATTCAACTGTCGGTGATACGACATTTCGCCAGTAAGTATCTCTTTGCTTTTTGGTGGAAAGAACATACTTGTTTTCATCCACGGATGTAAAGTATTCTCTTTCCCTAGGATCTTCTGATCGTATAAAGGAATCTTTCAGGAAAAAGTTTATATGTTCTTTTGTAAGATATTTGGCGTTTAATGATGCATTGTGGCTTATGTAGTCAAGATTATCATTTTTTCCGTAAAAAACAAAACCGGCATTATAATCAAGGTCGATCCCGGATTTTGCATCTGAATTTGAATATTTCAGGCCCGGCTTGATTGTAGTAATAAAATCTTCTTTTTCATTTTTTGATGTTAGATTAATATTGTCATTATATTCTTCTTCAATGGAAATATATGGATGAAACCAGTGTTGTGAAAATTCATCGGCGGAATAAGAGGATATCGGTAAGAATAATATCATAAAAAAGAATAACAGTATCTTAACTGCCGAAAAACAACACTTCTTATGGAATAATTCAGGGAAATCTGGTAGTAAAATTATTTTTTTCATGGCACTATCACTGTATCTCCGTTTTTCATTATTATATCAGGTTCTTTTCCTTCAATTATTTTCTTATAATTAACCTTAATTCTTTTTTCCTCTCCGTTTTCTTTCCTTGAGATAATAATATGTTTCTGGTCTGCCCAGTCAGTAAAACCTCCTGTCATAATAATAAGCTGCAGAAAGGACGTTTCACTGCGAAGCCTGCAAATTCCGGGATTTTTTACTTGGCCGGAGATGTATATTTTATAGCTGTTTGCTTGAGTGACTGTTACAGAGACGGTCGGGTTGTCAATGAAGTTTTTGAGCTTGTTTGTTATAACTTCTTTAAGTTGCAGAGGTGTGAGCCCTGATGCCTCAATATCGTCGGCAAGAGGTAATGATATTTTTCCATCCATTCTAACAGTAACTGATTTTGTCAAAGATTCTTCCCGCCAAACAAAGATATCAATAACATCTTCGGCACCTATTATATAGGTGTTGCTATCAACAGAGGTTTTATCGTCTGTTTTTACTGTTGGAGTTGAATCGCTTTTTTGCTCGGGAAGAACTTGAGCCGGCAGTAAAACGACAAGAAAAATCAATGCAATAATGACATTTAGCTTTATTGGAATTTTCATATTTAAATTTTCCTCATAATAATTGGTTATGGTTGAAAAGATTATTATGAATATTTTTGCTGATAAAATCAAAAAATTATTAATATGTCAAGGTATTTCGATAAATCAACTCTCATGCTTTTAATAGAATATAGAAGTCCGAATCTATTAACCTGTATAAAATAACGAACAGGGTGCTATATATATCGATATTCGTTGTTCGCTATTTAATATTCGATCGATAAAACTCTTTAATTTTATCTACCACATAAGCCTGCATATCTTCTGTCAGTTCAGGGTAAATTGGTAACGCAATAGTATTAAGGGAAGCATCCTCTGAAACAGGCATATCGCCTTTCTTATAACCGAGATACGAAAAACATTCCTGAAGATGGAGTGGAACCGGATAGTAAATCTCAGTCCCTACTCCTGCATTATTTAAATGAGTCCTTAGTTCATCTCTTTTTCCGGAAACTTTTATGATAAACTGATTGTATATATGAAGGTTTTCCTTTTCAACAGGAAGAGTTATTTCTTTGGCAAGACCGGCTTTGTTGAATAGCTTTCTGTAGTTTTGTGCATTATTCTGCCTGGCGGCAGTCCATTCGTCAAGATATTTCAATTTAACCGATACAATCGCTGCCTGAAGAGCATCAAGCCTGAAATTGCCCCCTATGTATTTGTGATAATATTTTGGTTGGGAGCCGTGAACCCTTAGTGTATGCATTTTTTCATAATAGATGGAAGAATTCGTAGTAATAATTCCTCCATCTCCGAAAGCCCCGAGATTTTTCGATGGGAAAAAAGAGAAACAGCCGAAATCGCCCAATGACCCGGCTCGCTTTTCTTTGTATTCAGCGCCAATTGCCTGGGCAGCGTCCTCTATTACTATAAGGTCATTTTTTTTTGCAATTTCAAGAATAGGGTCCATGTCTGCACACTGACCATAAAGATGAACAGGCATAATTGCCTTTAACCCTTTTCGCTCAAGCCCTTTCATGGAAGAAATTGTTTCTGATATCTTTTCGGAAGAAATGTTATAAGTGTTTGGATCAATATCGACAAAAACAGGCTTTGCTCCGGTACGTACAATCGACCCTGCTGTTGCAAAAAAAGTATAGGGGGAGGTTATAACGCTGTCACCATTTCCGATTCCTGAAGCCAAAAGTGCAAGAAGAAGAGCATCGGTGCCTGATGATACTCCGAGAGAATGTTTTGTTGAACAGTAGTTTGCTATTTCATTTTCCAGTTTTTCGACATGCGGACCTAAAATAAAATACTGACTTTCATATATATCGGCTGTTATTTTTAATATTTCATCTTTAATAGTCTTATATTGCGCTTTTAAATCAAGAAGAGGAACTTTCATAATCAACTTTTCCTTATATTGTTATTTATCTTTTCTGCATTTTCTGTAATTATTACCATTATTCTTTATTGCTTGACGTTCAAGCGGAGTACAGACACTTTCAACAGCGCGGTATCCCAGAAGTTCGTTTACTTCCTTTTCAAGCAAAAAGCCGGGTTTTAATTTCATTGTATCCGGAAGCTCTATAATAACATCGGATTTCCCATGGTCTATTAAATGTATAAAGCCCTTAGACAAGCCGGGGTGGTTCATAATAATGCTATTAAGTTTTAAAAGCGTATCTCTTCCGGATAAATATATGTCGATATTAATATGTATTTCTGATGTCCATATTTCTTCAACCTTTCCAAAAGGGACTATTGAATCGGCAAGTACTTTTAACGATTTCTCATCTTTCTGAACCTTTCCCTGGATGAAAATAGGTTTATCCGGAGCAAGATTATCAAAAGCAGAAGAATAAACGGAAGGGAAAAGAGTGGATTCAATGCTTCCGTGCATATCTTCCGTTACGACATAAGCCATGTCATCCCCTTTTCTGGTTTTAATGGTTTTTATGTTTGTTATTATTCCGCCGAATCTTGCAATTTCACCATCATTCATATCTTTTATAACAAGAGAATCCGTATTGGCATATTTTGCAATAAGTTCTTTATGCTTGTTGAGCGGATGCCCGGTAATATAAAAACCCAGATATTCTTTTTCAAAGGCAAGGAGTTCCTTTTCGTTCCATTCATCAATTTCGGGCATCGGAGGAGTATCTGAGGATGTATCATCTGTAGATATAGATCCAAATAAACCTATCTGCGGACTATTTTTTTCTCTTTGAACTCTCTGGCCATATTCTACAGCATCTTCAAGAACTGCCATTAATCTTGATCGAAAGGTCCCTGTTGAATCGAAAGCTCCACACTTTATCAGGCTTTCGATAACGCGTTTATTAACTTTTTTAAGATCAACCCGTTCACAAAAGTCAAATAACGAATTAAATTTCTGCGTATTTCTTGTTTCAATAACTGTATCTATAGCGTTTTCACCGACATTTTTGACCGCCACAAGGCCAAATCTTATATTCTGATTGCTTACTGAAAAATCCCTGTCGCTTTCATTTATGTCGGGAGGAAGAACAGGTACGCCGTGGCTCGAGCACTCGGCAATATATTTTACAACGCTGTCTGTTGAACCCATTTCACTGGTTAATAATGAGGCCATAAATTCAACCTGGTAGTGAGCCTTTAAGTACGCGGTCTGGTAGGCAATAAGAGCATACGCTGCGCTATGGGATTTGTTAAATCCGTAACCGCCGAATTTATCGATAAGGCTAAAAAGTGTATCGGCTTTTTCTTTTGGGACACCGTTTGCGATTGCGCCACTAACAAAGCGTTCTCTTTGCGCAGCCATAATTTCTATAATTTTTTTACCCATTGCTTTTCGAAGATCATCTGCTTCAGCCATGGAATAGCCTGCTATGACCCCGGCAATTCTCATTACCTGCTCCTGATAGACTATAACTCCATAAGTTTCTTTAAGTATGGGTTCAAGTTCCGGTACAAGGTATTCAACGGATTTCCTGCCGTGCTTTCTTTCTACATAGTCATCTATCATTCCGCTTTCAATTGGCCCGGGTCTATAGAGAGCTACAAGCGCAGTTATGTCTTCAAAATTTTCAGGCCTGACCCTTTTAAGAAGCTCCTTCATACCTTTGCTTTCAAGCTGAAACACTCCGGTTGTATTTCCTTCTGAAAGGAGAAGGTATGTAGCCGGATCATCAAGATCGATGCTATCTATATCTGGCGGAGTTTTGCCTTGCTTTGAAACCAGAGAAAGTGTGTTTGCAATCACGGTAAGGTTACGAAGCCCAAGAAAATCGAACTTAACAAGTCCTATTTTTTCAACACGCTTCATATCAAATTGCGTAACAAGTTCGCCGTTTTTACCTCTGTAAAGTGGAAGATATTCGTCAAGTGGTTTATCTGAAATAACAACTCCGGCAGCATGTGTTGATGCATGACGGGTCAGTCCTTCTAATGTTCGGCAAATGGTAATTAATTCAGCAATATCAGATCTTTGCTTAGCAAGTTCAGAAAGCCTTGACTCTTGTATTAAGGCCTCATCAAGGCTTATATTTAAAACATCAGGAATCATCTTTGCTATTTCATCAATTTCGCGTAAAGGAATATCTAGGGCGCGTCCTACATCTCGTATAACAGCCCTGGTCTTCATCGATCCGAATGTAGTAATCTGGGAAACCCGGTTTTCACCATATTTTCCTACAACATATTTCAAAACCTTGTCACGTCCGTTTATGCAGAAATCAACATCAATATCCGGCATACTTTTGCGTGCCGGGTTTAAGAACCGTTCAAAAATAAGACCATGTTCGATTGGATCAAGGTTAGTGATTTCAAGTGAGTATGCGACAAGACTTCCGGCTGCAGATCCTCTGCCGGGGCCGACAGGGATATTATTATCTTTGGCATACTTAATAAAATCGGCAACAATCAGAAAATATCCCGAAAAGCCCATCGAAACTATGACTGACATTTCATGCTTAAGGCGGTCTCTATATAGGCTTTCATCTATTGCAGGATTTTTTAATTTGATTTTAATAAGAACACGCTCGAAACCCCGGGAAACTTTTTGTTCAAGAAGCTCTTGTTCGGTATGACCCTCGATGGTAGTATATAACGGAAAATGATAGCTGTTAAAATCCATTTCAATATTACATCTTTTTGCAATCTCAACAGTATTCATAAGTGCATCGGGGGTTGCGGCGAAAAAAGAATTCATCTCCTCGCCTGACTTGAAATAAAGTTGATCAGTTTCGAATTTAAAATGGGATGGATCTTTTACTGTTTTTCCTGTTTGTATGCATAAAAGAATTTCATGTGCGCGTGCATCTTCTTTATCAAGATAATGGCAGTCATTGGTTGCAACAAGAGGTATGGAAAGTCTTTTTGCCATATCAACCAGAGCTTCATTTATCTTATTTTGAATTTCCATCCCATTATGCTGAAGTTCGAGATAAAAATTGTTCTCACCGAACAAATCCTGATAAAAATGTGCGGCATTATCCGCTTCCTTAATATTCCCTTCGCCGATGAGCGTAGGAATTTCACCATGAAGACATGCAGAAAGAGCAATAAGACCTCTGCTATATTTCTGAAGCACTTCTTTGTCTATGCGGGGCTTATAGTAAAATCCTTCCAACTGGGCAATTGATGCAAGTTTGCAAAGATTCTTGTAGCCTTCGTTATTTTCAGCAAGAAGTATAAGATGAGAAAGCCTTTTTCCGTCAAGAGAAGTTTTATCTGAAAGTTTGCGTGGTGCCAGGTAGCATTCACATCCTATGATAGGTTTGATTTTGTTATCTATCGCATTTGAATAAAATTCCAAGGCTCCGAACATGCTCCCATGGTCGGTTATGGCAACTGAATCCATGCCAAAATCATGTATACGATTAAAGAGATGCTTGAACCTTATGGCTCCATCAAGAAGACTGTATTGAGTATGAACATGAAGATGAACGAAAGGATATGATATATTTGACATTATTAAACCTGATTTCAGTCAAGCCTGTAATTTGGCGCTTCCTTAGTGATAATTACGTCATGAACATGACTTTCTCTTAATCCTGCGGCGCTTATCTTTACAAATTTTGCTTTTTCCCTTAATTCCTTTAGATTTCGGCATCCAACATATCCCATTCCGGCCTTAAGCCCACCTATAAGCTGCAAAATATTTGATGAAAGAGACCCTTTGTATGGAACACGGCCAACAATTCCTTCAGGAACAAGTTTGTCGTCTTCATCCTGATATTCCTGGTGATATCTGTCTTTGCTTCCGGATTTCATAGCCTCAATGGAGCCCATGCCCCTGTATACTTTATATGTTCGCCCCTGAAAAAAGATTGATTCACCCGGGCTTTCCTCTGTTCCGGCAAACAATCCGCCTATCATGATTGCATGTGCACCAGCTCCTAATGCCTTTGTAAGATCACCTGAAAATTTTATGCCACCGTCGGCAATAAGTGGAACCCCTGTGTTATCCGAAACTTTTCTGCAGTTTAAAATTGCCGTTAACTGAGGCACTCCGGCTCCCGCAACTATACGTGTTGTACAAATGGAGCCCGGTCCGATTCCGATTTTTACTCCATCCGCTCCGGCCTTAACAAGAGCGCTTGCTCCTTTTCCCGTTGCAATATTTCCGGCAATTAGTTCAATGTTTTTGAAAGTGCTTTTTAAAATCTTCACAGCATCTATAACATTCTTTGTGTGGCCATGGGCGGTATCAATCAGAATAACATCAGCGCCGGCGCCCAGAAGTTTTTCAGTTCGCTCTTGCATATCAGGCCCAACACCCACGGCAGATCCTACTCTTAGTCTTCCCAATTTGTCTTTACAGGCATTAGGATATTTTTTTATTTTCTCAATATCTTTTATAGTGATCATGCCTACAAGACGTCCTTTTTTATCAACTACGAGAAGTTTTTCAATTCTGTGCTCATGTAAAAGCTTTTTTGAATCTTCCAGTGAGATGCCTTCGGAAACCGTAATGAGATTATCTTTTGTCATTACATCATAGACTGTCTTGTCAAGATTTGTTTCGAAGCGCAAGTCCCTGTTAGTTACTATTCCAACAAGTTTGTCGCCTTTTGTGACGGGTACACCTGAAATCCTATATTCTTCCATCAATTGCACAACTTCACGAACCTTATGGTCGGGATTTATTGTTACTGGATTTACTATCATCCCACTTTCCGACTTCTTTACTTTATCAACTTCCATAGACTGGTTTATTATACTCATATTCCTGTGGATAAACCCGATTCCACCCTCTCTGGCCATACTTATAGCCGTCTGTGATTCAGTTACTGTATCCATAGCGGCACTCACAATCGGAATATTTAATGTAATATTTCTGGTCAATTGTGTAGTTGTATTGATATCTTTGGGCAGTATGTCAGAATAGTTAGGGACGAGTAAAACATCGTCAAAAGAATAGGCTTCCTCAATTTCCGTTTTTAACATGAGTTCCTCCACAAGAACTGATTTTTGGCTTAGTTGTAAAATATATTATTTATTAAAACTAATTAAAACTACCGGAAGGGATTTTATAAATTTTTATTAATATCAGAATGGGATATTATTGGCAAGATTAAATTTCTTTTGCTTTACAATGAAACTACATATACAATAGAGCCAGTTTCAAAACGTCCCATTTTGGCCGATCTCTGCGTTGGGTGAAAATTTTAATCCTCGAAATACTCCATGTATTCCTGCGGTTAAAATTTTCACCC
>Ga0180732_1000505_pt1 | contig 32957 bp, 24 predicted proteins | sample KR11_01MetaG_FD_148674 | JGI IMG/M metagenome (GOLD analysis project Ga0180732, IMG submission 148674) | Groundwater microbial communities from the Olkiluoto Island deep subsurface site, Finland - KR11_0.1 MetaG | ecosystem: Environmental > Aquatic > Deep subsurface > Groundwater | place...
ATTTTAAGCATATCTCTTTTTGAGAAAAAGCCCATTTATCAGGTGCTGGCGCAAAGTGATTGCAAAAACCAAATTACTATCGGACATATCCAATTGAAATTATTTGAATGTTAACCGGACACTACTGACAGGATATAGAGGATGATCATGATGTAAGGATTGAATTAGAAGGTGATTGCTATGAAATACATAAATAAAATTATATTTTTCGTTTTATTGTCTTTGATTGTTTGTATTAATCCTCAGATAGTATGGGCATCAAAAATTATTCAGTCAAAAATCGATGCTGTTACTGTATATCCGGATCGTGCCATGATCACGAGAACGGCTGATATTGATCTGGTTAAGGGGAGCCAGGAACTACTGGTAATTGATAATTTGCCCACATATATAATTGATGATTCTGTTAGAGTTATGGGGCAGGGAAGTGTTAAGGCAAAAATAAGTGGAGTAAAGATAAAAAGGATCTTTTTGCAGGAACACCAGCAAAAGAAGATAGAGGAGTTACTCAGCGAATTAGAAAAGCTGAATGATGAGAACAAGGGATTAGAAGCTACTCTGGAAAGCCTGAACGTCCAGAAGAAATTTATTGAATCTATTAAGATCAGCACTTCAGATAAGATATCGAAAGAGCTTTATATTCAAAAAGCCGATACAAAAAACTGGGATAAGGTTTTAGATTTTATATATCAAAAACTTGGCAGGATAAATGAGCAGGCAATTTTATTCGATCAGGAAAAACGCGGTCTTCTCAAAAAGATTAAAGCAATTGAAGCTGAATTGAATAGATATAGAAACCAGAGATCACCTGAAAAAAAGCTTGTGGAAATTGCTATTGAGGCTGAAGCTAAAGGTAAAATGACTTTGAAAATTAATTATCTTATTACTGGTGCGAGTTGGATCCCAAGTTATGATGTTAGGGTTGATTTAGATAAATCCGAGCTCTGCTTAAATTATTTTGGAATAATCAGACAGAGAACAGGAGAAGACTGGAACGATGTTAAACTGTCGCTGTCAACAGCCAAACCACACATTTCAGGACTTTTGCCTGAATTAGATCCATGGTATATTGATTTCCGGCAGCCTGTTTTTAAACAAGCCATGAAAAGAGCGCTGGCTGATACGGTTATGCAGGAAGCTTATAAGCCATCTTCACCTCAAGAGGAATTAAAACAGGAAACAGCATATGCCGAATCAAGAGGCACATCTGTTACTTTTAATATCAAGAAAAGAGAGACAATACTCGGGAAAGACGAACCATTTAAGACAACAATTACTCAGGAAGAGCTCCAGGCAAAATTAAGCTATATATGTACGCCAAAGCTTTATGAATTTGCATTTTTAAAAGCCGAAATAGTTAATGATACCAAATATCCATTTATAGAGGGTGAAGTTAGTATATTCTTAGGAGAAAATTATATTGGCAAATCTAAGATTGATGCTATCCCTATAGACAAAACTTTTGATTTGCATCTTGGTATTGATGAGAGAATACATGTTGAAAGGAGATTAATAGGAGAAAAGGCCGATAAGTCTTTTATCGGTAAAAAAGCAGTACATAGCTATACATACAGAATTACAATAGAAAATCTTATTAAAGAGGAAAAGAGAATTATTGTTCATGATCAAGTACCTGTTGCCAGGCATCCGGACATTCAGGTTAAGCTTGTAAGATCAGTTCCCGCTATGGTTACCAAAGAAGATGTTCAAGAGGAAAGTCCGGGACTTCTCGAATGGGAACTCAGCCTCCCGGCACAAAAGACTAAAACAATAGAATTTGAGTTTTCTGTTGCCTTCCCCAAAAGTATGAGAGTAAAGGGGCTATAGATGCCTATAGATTATTTATGAATTTCATAGCTATAATTATTCTGGCCGCAATTGTTGTTGACTTTGTATTAAGTGGACTGGCTGATATCCTGAATTTAAAGAGTTTGAAGACTGAGGTTCCTGAATCGTTCAGGGATTATTATGACGCAGACACCTATGGCAAGTCTCAGGAATATCTGCGTGTTAATACAAAATTCGGATGGATTACATCTTCCTTCAATATGATATTAATCCTGATATTCTGGTTCGGAAAAGGCTTTCCAGTATTAGATCACTGGGTACGATCCTGGAATTTTAATTATATCATCACAGGCCTGTTATACATAGGCTTGTTGCTCTTATTTAAAGCAATCTTGTCGTTGCCTTTCAGCATTTATTCTACATTTGTTATTGAAGAGCGTTTTGGGTTTAATAAGACTAAATGGTCCACATTTATAATGGACATAGTAAAAGGATTTTTGTTGTCAGTCCTGCTTGGAGCGCCACTTTTAGCAGGAATACTTGCTTTCTTTGAATATGCCGGAGCAAATGCCTGGCTGTATTGCTGGCTATCAGTAACGATATTTATGCTTGTTATTCAATTTGTTGCACCAACATGGATTATGCCTCTTTTTAACAAATTCAATCCTCTTGAAGATGGAGAGCTGAAAGATGCTATCATGTCATATGCGCGTTCTATAAAATTCTCCCTTGAAAATGTTTTTGTAATGGATGGCTCCAAACGTTCTGCCAAGTCCAATGCTTTTTTTACAGGTTTCGGCAAGCACAAGCGGATTGTTTTGTTTGACACGCTGATTAAACAGCACACTGCAAATGAGCTGGTGGCAGTGCTTGCACATGAAATGGGGCATTACAAGAAAAAACATATATTGCAGAGAATATTGATCGGTGTGATCCAGATGGGGATAATGTTTTTTTTGTTGTCTATTTTTGTCTCATATCATGGGCTTTTTAATGCATTTTACATGGAACATAAATCGGTTTATGCCGGACTTATTTTTTTTAGCATGCTGTACTCGCCCATTGAATTTTTTACAGGAATTTTAATGCAGATGCTTTCCCGTAAAAATGAATATGAGGCAGATAGATTTGCTGTGGAAACCACTCAAGATCCCAAATCCATGGCTGATGCATTGAAAAAGCTTTCGGTTCACAATCTTTCAAACCTCCTTCCGCATCCATTTTATGTTTTTTTGAACTATTCCCATCCGCCGGTTTTGGAAAGAGTTAAAGCAATTAAGGCTGAAGGCTGAAGGTGGAAGGGAACTTCAGTCTTCAGCCTTCGGACTTAGGAGTTACTGATGGGCAAAAACTATATTAAGATGATTTCGTGGAATGTAAACGGCATAAGGGCTGTAATGAACAAGGATTTTATGGAATCTTTCATCAGAATGGATGCAGACATTGTTGCTATACAGGAAACAAAGATTCAGGAACCTCAGCTTACAGATAAAATGAAGAATATTGAAGGATATGAATCATACTGGTCTTTTTCCACTGTCAAAAAAGGATACAGCGGTATTGGCGTCTATACAAGGATAAAGCCCCAGAATGTTAAATACGGTATGGGTATATCAAAATATGATAATGAAGGCCGTATTATTGAAATGGACTTTAAGGACTTTATTTTTTTTAATATATATTTCCCAAACGGGCAGATGAGCGAGGAAAGGCTTCAGTATAAACTTGATTTTTACAGGGATTTTTTTGAATATATTGATGCTTATAAGCATAAAGGAAAATGCCTGATAATAGCCGGCGATTACAATACCGCTCATAATGAGATTGACCTGAAAAATCCAAAAGCAAATGAAAAAAGGTCGGGCTTTCTGAGGATTGAACGTGACTGGATGGATAGAATAGTTAATAACGGCTATGTAGATACTTTCAGATATTTATATCCGGATACAGTGAAATATTCATGGTGGACATACAGGTTCAATGCCAGGGCAAATAACACCGGCTGGCGTATTGATTATTTCTTTGTGACCCAGAATATTATTGATAAAGGGTTGATCAGGGAAGCATTTATTGATAATAATATTTATGGATCTGATCACTGCCCGGTTGGTATAGATGTGAAGATTTAATTCATGCCCCTGATCTCTGATCCTTTTTTATTATGACAGGTTGCCCTGAGAAAGTAATATATTCAAGGTCGTTTAGCTTAATATTAAGAATATAAAAACCAAAAATCAGAGAAAGCAGGCATGAGAAAGTATAACCATATCCGTAATACTGAAATCCAAGTTGAGTGCTAAGATAACTCAGCCCTGCATTTGATGATAGAAATAGTGTAGCTACGGCCAGCACACTTTTCCTCAAGTCAAAGTAGAACATTATGATTATATTTATCGTGAGCAAGGCCTGAAGAAAGGCACCTATTAAGGCGATACGAAGCAAGGGCGCCTGAATGGGAGTTAGTTGTGTCATTTTGACCAGTTCCGGTGAAAATATAAGGCATAGAATAGTTACAGCTCCCTGAATAATAAACACCTGCCTGATATTTCTTTTAAGAGAGTTTATCATCAGCTCTTTTTCCTGAAGGATGTCTGTCATGCTTTTTTTGCCAAGCACTTTACCATAATATTGCCGGTAATGTTTGTAAAACTCGGTTTCCAGTTTGATCAGAAATATAGCGAGTGTAGGAACAATGGTTAGATAGGAGAAAAAAACAGGGGCTTCATAAATATCATGCGTTCTGAACCATGGCACAATTAAACGTGAATCAGGGGCAAACCAGAAGACAATTTTATCTGCCCATATTGCAATATTGTAAATTAAGCCGATAAGCATTAGATCCCAGTACTTTTTGAAAAAGGGAATAAAATCATTATCCCAAAGTTTTCCTGTCGGAAATTCCGTCAGCAATCTCGCAAGTAGCCAGAAGAAAGTTAATGCCTGCCCCAGCATATAACCTAAAATAAAGCCTTCCGATCCCATATAATTTCCGAGTTTTAAACAGGCAATGATGCTTATTAAAGCACCAGCGGCAAAAGCATTAATGATGCTGTTGTAATCCTTTATGGCGGAGAGAAATATCATACACAGCCATATCATACTTACCACAAGAAAGAGCATTATGCCTAAGAATTTATGCAAAAGAGAAACTTTACAAAAGAAGTATAAAATTGATGAGAAAAGTGTCCCGAAAGATAGTAAAAGAATAGTACATGTCAGAAATGTAATTAGCGTAATTTGTGATTTTTTTTCATAGAAGCGGTCTGCCAGATAGCGGGTGGCCACAAGTTGAATTATGCCGACAAAAATAAGAGAAAATGCATAGGTATAGATAACTGTTGACCTGAAAATTTCATGTTCTCTAAATCCAATAATCCATCCTCCATAGATTCCCAGAACAGCGAGACTTATAATAGTCATTAGCCAGGGGCCTGATGAGAGCACGGCTGAATAGACATAGGCCGTAATATCATCCAGAAAGGTTTGCTTATTAAGAATTTTCTTTAATTCAAAACCTATTCCTGCCATTTTAATACTTTTCCTGCCCCTCTGACCCTGATTTTTTCATAAATTCCTTATAAATATTTAAATACTTATTGTGCAGATCGCTATCTCTATAGAATGATTCAACCCGTTTACGGCCAACGATAGACATATTCTGCCTTAATTCTTCATCAGATAGAATTTTAATAATTCCCTGTGCTGTATCAACAGGGTCGGATACCCTTGTAACTATACCTGAAGGCCCAAGTTCCTTATCTGCTTCACTGCGGCCTTCAAGCATTTCCCTGCAGGCACCTACATCTGAAGCTACTATGGGGATACCTGTACAATTGGCTTCAAGAATAACAAGTGGCTGAGCTTCACTTATGCTTGTCAGAACAATTAGATCAAGAATTGGATAGTAATCAACAACATCTATTTCTCCGGTAAATTCAATATATTCCTGAAGCCCTAAAAGTTGTACCAGCTCTAAGCATTCTTGATAGTATTGAGGGTCTTCATCAACAGGGCCCATTATATAAAATTTAACATTATGAAGATGTATCGATACTACCTTGCATGCTCGGATAAAGGTTTTAATATCTTTAATCGGAACAATCCGACCGATATATGCAACATTAAAAGATTTTTTTTCAGTTTTGTCTTCCTTCAAATCCTTGGGTTTTAATCTGCTGAATTTTTCAATATCAATTCCATTTGGAATCACAAAAGTCTTATCTGGATCAGCACCCTGTGATATCTCTATCTGGCGGTTGCCTTCATATAGTGTAAATATTCTATTTGCATTCTGGTATGTCATCCTTCCTATTGATTCAAAAAGATTTATCCAGATCTTTTGGAAAGCTCCCAGGTCTTTCTGAATCCTTGCCTGTTCACTACCATGAGTATAGATCCATTCAGTATGTACTATTTCGATTTTTCTTTCTTTTGTGTAAAGGCCGTGTTCGGTGAGAAGGAATGGTCTCTGGTGTATATGCTTTGCTATAACGCCAAGCAGTCCGGCATACCCTGTAGATATAGAGTGGTAAACCTTTGCTTTTGGGACTTCAGTGCTAAGAATCTTAAAAAGGGGCAAATGAGTTATACGGTAAGTCCAGAAGTAATCGATGAATGATTCATTATTTTCTTCAGGTTTGTAAAAGTCCAGGAGAAGATTCCAGGCTTCCTTACCATAGATCATATCATGGGGTGTAAGACCGGCTTCATCAGAGTGCCGGAATATAGGCAATATATTGCTGAAAAAGGAGTAGTTTTTTTCTAACATTTTCAGATGAAAAGTATTTAATAGATCGATTTGCTGTAATCGCTTCTTTTTGTTAGCCTTTTTTCTTTGTTTCAGATCAAAATCGTGAATAGAAATGGTTTTCATATCTTTAAAATTATCGGGGAGATCATATTTTATCTTCCTGCTTTCATCTAAGTCAGGGAGAATACAAATACCGGTGAAACGGATTTCTGGAAGAGCTATTATCAGGTTATGTAGCCATGTTGATACACCGCCGGCTACAAAAGGATATGTGCCTTCCAGCAGGAGACAGACATCGTAATCAGGCTCGAAGGTCATAAGCTATGCCTCCTGGGAGTTTGCCCAGAATTGATATAATATTGTTTTATGTGGATCGTCGCTATCATGCTTTTTTATTAAACCCATTTGTTTTATGGTTTCTCTGAGGGCCTTCAGATTTCGTTCCTCATAATATATCTGGCAAAAACCCAGCATGGCTTCAGGAGTTTCCCCTATGGTTTCTATAGATTTATTGAAAAATTTTTCAGCATCTTTATATTCTTTCCTGTCCAAACATAGTTGAGCTAAAGTAAGAAGAATTTCATGATTTTCTGGAGCATTTGAGAGCATTTCTATAAATGCTTGTTTTGATAGCCCCAGATAATAGATTTTTGCATTTGCTTCCGGCAAACCGCTTTCCGCATAATTTTTATAGGCATCACCTAACTGCCTTAAGTATTCAGACTTTTCTCCTGATCCTGATTCAACAAGAGACTTGGCTTCTTTTATGCGTCGAGAGTAGTTTTCATCAAGCTTTGCTAAAGCAAATTGAGCATAAAGCTGTACATCATGGCTGGGGTCATTTAGGCATTTTTTCAGAAGAAAAATAGCCCTTGGAGAACCAATATGGCGCAAGTAATTGACAGCCCCCCTTTTAAAATTTTCATCATCACCCCTAAGGATATCTAAAATTGGTTCAATACTAAGTTCGTCATTTAAGAATGTGTCCAAGTCCATTGCGGCACCAGACAATATTTTTTCTTCGACATAAGGACTTGTTGATTCTTGGTAGTCTTCTATTATTCCCCTTTTTTTAAATACTTTTGTTACAGATAAGAGAATAAAGGAGAATCCAACAATTCCTATCAACGGGAAAAAAAAAGTTAACAATCCGCCAAGAAAAGCAAAGTACCGGATGTTCTGACGGCCTTTTATATAGTGCAGGGTAAGAAAGTAAAAAAAGAATAGAGATGCGGCTATATGAATTAAAAAAGCAAAAACAAATGCTTGGCCGGGGAACTGGCCTGATTGAATTAAGAAGATGATAAAAGATGCGCCACCCTCAAAAATTAAAGCCAGAATCCAGAGTATAACACCTGCAATATATATCTTGGATTGGAGATAGTTTTTGCTATGTTTCATGAATATCTTTATATGCTTTTTCTATCAATTCATCTGGACTCTTCATTTCTTTATCAATTTCCGCAATTCCTGTTCTGATTTTAAGTAGTTTTTCTTTATCCTCATATGGCTTGAACTTAAATGCTTTTAGCTCGCGAATAATTTTATCTTCCACAACTCTGGCACCAGGCATGGGGGTACTCGGCAATATAAGGAAATATTTGGATGGATCGCTACTATCCTGGCATATGAGATCAATATTTCTTAGATTATCCTTTAGAATACGGCTTAAGATCGGAATTATGTCTTGTTTTGCTTTTTCGATGAAACTGTCTAAATCAACGATCTCAATGGCCAACATACTTAAATAAAGTTCATAGCGTCTGGCTCTCTGGAATTCTTCTCTAAATCTTTCCTGAAAATATCTATATGTATAAAATCCGGTTACTTCATCTGATATGTTTTTATCCTTTGTATCCTTGTATGTTCTGGCATTTACTATTCCAGCACTGCACCAGTCAGCCATAAGTGAAGTCATCCTTATTGTCTGAGGATTGAATTTTACAAAAGGAATTTCTTCTACATTCAATACGCCCATTATTTCATTTTCACTGTTTACAAGAGGCGCTGAAATTATAATATCTGAAACTTTTTGGTCACTGAATTCCTTTGAAGACATGAGTGTATTGATTGAAACGGTTTCACCTGAAAGGATTGCACGCCCCATTATTCCTTTGTCTGAAGGAGCTTCCTGTTGGCGAGTACCTTTTATATCGCCCAAACTTGTAACAAGTTGAAGTTTGTTGTCCGAAAGTTTATAAATAGAACAGGCCCCAACCGCGATAAAATCTTTTAGAAGATTAAGTACAGCAGGATATATTTCTTCTTCCTTAAGAGATTTTAGAGCCTGAGCAGCCTCGTAAAGGGTTGATAAAGTATGTTCCTGTGAAATTATACGGGTATCAATTTCCTGTTTTGCATTTTCCAGAGTTGCATAGCGCTCGGAAAGGTTTTCAAAAGCAGCACTAATATCATTAAACTCAGTTTTTAGATCTTGAAATCTTTTTTTCTGTACTTCCCTTATTTCTCCTATAATAATGCCGGCTGTTATAAATAAAATTGGCTGGCTGAAATATCTGATTTCCATGAATTCCGACATGCTGATATCAGGGAGGTTAAGTTTCATCATTGCGATCATAGTTAAGCCTGATAGAAAACCTGCCCATAAACCACCCTTAAATCCATATCTAGCAGCTATCGGCACAATAACGATCCAGTAAGGATGTGGGTTAACTCCTGAAAAGCCAAGATTGTGCCTGAACCATAAGAAGTTAATTGCTGCCAGTAAAGATAGACCCAATATAGCTTCAGTAAATTCTGATTTTTTTAAGGTCAAAAGATTTTTTTTAGCTAACGATGAGTATTTATTCATAGTTTTTAAAATATTATTTTAGTGTTGAAATGTATATTTTCGACTTCTCCTTCCTCGACGGTTCCCGACTCGCTTGAATATTCATAACTTGCTTGGCATTCTATACGATTACCCAATCTAAATAAAATACCCGGATTAGCATACCATGCGTCGACAGATCTGACAACATCGCTCCAGACCCCTCCTGAGAGAGTATATGCCCAGTATGTGCATGGCCAGTGCTCAAAATTAAATGAAAGAGAATGGACTTTTTCAGAGTCTAACATTATAATTGGAGTAAAATTACTATTTTCATATGAAAACTTGGAACGATAAAAAGAATAACTTAAAGAAAAATCCGGGTTTTCTGTGAATTTTTTTGTCAGGATTCCTAAAAAGGTTGTTTCACTCCCATAGTCATTGTCGTTATCTGTAAAATATTTCCATTTTTCTAATCCGAGATAAAGTCCACATAGTTTGTAAAAACTCCAGTCAAAAGATAGCGTCCCATGATTAAAGCTTCCGTCGTGATCTGCTGCTTCAACAGAGTCATACCAAGGGCGCCTGTATATATAGTCCGCCCTCAAGTAGGCATTTTGCCATGTCCTGTAATCAAGACCTAAAAATAATGAATTGTCGTCGCCAAGACCAGAGTATATTCCGCTTCCCAGTCTAACTTTCCAGGTTGGATTGAAGCTATGCTGAACGCGGAGAGTTACATCATCTATTGATTTGTCTATCGAGGACACCCCTGATCGTTCAGGTCTGTCTATATCAATTTGGTCATAATTTAGATAAATATAAGTTTTTGTTGTTAGATGTCTTGAATAATGCATGTATGAAGTATTTGTCTGAGAACCATCGGCTGACAGTTGATAGGAATGATAACCGATTTTAAGATTTGGACGATGTTCTTTAAGAATATCATGGGTATTTCCTTGGAGATCTCTATTTTCAGGATCCAGTTCCAGTGCTTTGCAAAAATAGTTTAATGCTTCTGCCCATTGTTCCGTATACTGTTTGGCAAAGGCATAGTTCGACCATATATCGGCGTCGTTTCTATAAATCCTTAAAATATTCTCATAAACAGGGAATGTCCATGGCGCTTGATTGAGCTCATGATATATCCTTGCCTTAATTTTCAGGGCCCTCATGCTGTAAGGATTTTTCTGAAGAAGTTTGTTTGTTTCAGACAGGGATAGTTCATAGTTTAACTGGCTAACCAATGTCTCAATATAATCCAGCCAAATATCTTCATCATCTGGATAACGTTGTCTCAAGCTATGATATATTCGCAAAGATTTATCATATAAACCTTTTCTGCTGAGTATCCTAGCCTGTATCAGGTCAAGCTTTTTGTTGTCTATCTCATATGGTTCAGCCTTTTGTGCTGGCGAAGGAGGTTCAATGGCCTGGAGTGTTTTTTCTTTTGTTTCAGGCAATGATGCTTCTTTAAGTATCGTACGGTCATATGCGGCAGGAGGGGGTAGTTCCTTAACAGGCACTGACTTCTTATCAAGAGGTAATACTGCTGGAACTTTTATCTCATGCAAGTTGATTTGCAGTCTGTATGGATTTTCCAGTAACAGGGAGTCATATTTAATTAAATTTTCAGGTAGACCAATGGTGACATGAATATTGTTATTATCTTTTTCCAGTTTAACCCAGGAGTCGAAAGTTTTGTATTTTCGGAAGGCATTGAGATTAGTGATTGTATTTTTTAACGTAAATCTGAGTTCATTGTTTTTTACAGATGGGGTGTCAAAATCGATCTTATCTGAAAACTGAAATACAATTGAAGAATAATTGTCAAAGCGCCCTCCCCATATCGTCTCTAAACTGTTAATTTTATGCAAGTTGATTTGCAGTCTGTATGGATTTTCCAGTAACAGGGAGTCATATTTAATTAAATTTTCAGGTAAACCAATGGTGACATGAATATTGTTATTATCTTTTTCCAGTTTAACCCAGGAGTCGAAAGTTTTGTATTTTCGGAAGGCATTGAGATTAGTGATTGTATTTTTTAACGTAAATCTGAGTTCATTGTTTTTTACAGATGGGGTGTCAAAATCGATCTTATCTGAAAACTGAAATACAATTGAAGAATAATTGTCAAAGCGCCCTCCCCATATCGTCTCTAAACTGTTCTCGTTAAATGTTTTTATAGCGGAGACTTTGTTTTTTAAATTTATTTCTTGAGCAAAACAGCTAGTATATATTAGTACTCCAAAGAGTATAACTACCGTTAAGTTTCTACAAAGTTTTTTTATTATTGTTTTCAATTTAATCTTTGTCCTGGGATATCTTTCTATTGAGTGGCTTTTAAATTATTTATTAATTTTTGTGCTTTTTTATATTGTTTAAAAGCTTCTTCTTCGCGGCCATTGTTAAAATAAATTTCTGCAAGCTGGTATCTCACTTCGTAATCATTTGGATTCAGTTTATTGTAAGCTTTAAATTTTTTATGGCATTTTCTATATTATTATTAATGGCATAAGCCTCGGCACCACCCTTTAATGCAGTTAAATTTTCAGGTTCTTTTTTTAGAGCGTCTTCAAAGTATTGTAATGCAAGGTCAGTGCGTCTGCTCCAAAGAGCATTGTTCCCAAGTTTTGCCAAAAATTCAGCATCTTCAGAGTTTTCTTTGTGGAGACGGTTGAAAATTCTGGTGGAATCAGTATTTCTCCCTGTATGCTCATAGGATATTGCCAGCATTATTCCTTCTTCTCTGGGAAGTTTTTTTGCCCTTTCAAATGGTTTTAATAGTTCAAGGGCCTTAGCTCCTTTATTTTGATCCACGTAAGATCTTGCAAGAAGTATCCGGTCTTTATTATCAAGAAGACCAATTGAATCTAGATGTTCGAGTTCGGCAATCATTTTTTCAGTTAGACCCGCCCATTCATATGAATCAGCAAGTTTTCTTCTTGCAAATGTGCTTTCAGGTTTTATCTGCAAAGCCCTTTCTAGAAATGCGATGCCCTTTTTAAGTTTTTTTGCATCTATAAAAGCATTACCTGCGGCCAGAGCTTTGTCAAAATTATTTCGATCCTGTTCTGAAAGAGTTTCAAGAATTTTTGATGCTTTTTCAGGATGATCCGTCCACATATACAACTGGGCCAGTTTCATCTGTGCCTGTTCATCTGTAGGGTTTAGTTTCAGATAGTCTTTATACGCTGAAATAGCATTAATTTCATCACCCTGACTCAAAAAGAAATCAGCTAATCTCAGCCGAATATCAATATCTTCAGGCCTTAATCTTCTTGCAAGAAATAATGCTTCCTTAATTACACCGGGTTGATCTGTAGAATCAGCCACATTTATCATATGCCATATACTTTGCTGTTTTCCTCCAGACCATATTGCCATCTTTTTATATACTTCATAAGCCTTTTCAGGCATATCAAGCCACAGATACATTTCACCTGCTTGCCTTACAATTTCATAATCATCAGGCCAGGCTGCGAGACTTATAGTAAGCGCTTCTTTTATATAATCTTTTCTGGAAGAATATCCAGCAGCTTTAAGCATTTTTAGAATAAGCTTTTTGCTTCTGCCGGTGATTTCAGTAAGTCGCCTATATGTTAGATAAGCCTTTTCAGTCAGATCCAAAGCCATATACATTTCTGCGGCATTTGATAAAATGTCAGGATCCTCTGGCAATAATCGAAGAGCCTCTGAAATAGTTGTTTCTATAAGTTCTTTATCTTCAGTATATTCTGCGGACTTTAACATATTCAGAACATCTGTTTTATTACCCTTTGTGATATGTGAAAGCTTTAGGAAAAGCAGATTCGCATTTTTGGAATCGTTGACAGCAAGATAAAGATTTGCCAATTTGCGAATTATATATGGATCGGTTGGTTTAAACGTTTCTGTTATTCCTATGGCTTCAGATTGAAGCCCAATATTATCTGTATATCCAACCACTGTTAACATTTTGCTTAGATATTTTAGATTTTTTGTTGATTTCACGAGATCTCTTAAAAGAAAATACGCATTTTTCGGTTTATCTGCACTAAGGTAGAGAGAAACAAGATGGTATTTGTAATCCTCCATCTCTGGTTCATTTATAGTTAATTTTTCATAAGCAAAGATAGCAGATTCAAGGTCACCAATCTCTTCTCCTATTGTTGCCAATTTTAAAATAATATTATTGTTATTTGGATATTTTCGATGTAATTCCATAAGCAAAGAAATCGCATATTGATCTGCGCCAGCCCATCTCATGATTTCAGTTAACTGGAGCCTTGTTTGGATATCCAGATTTTCTTTTTGATCAAGGTATGATGCTAAAGCTATTGCTCTTTCTTTTTCGCCTGTCATTATAAAAAGCTCTAATGTTCTGTCTATGGTCTCTTTTTTATAGGCTATGCTTTCCTTGCCGGTTTTATCGAGTTCATCCTGATAGAGTTTTCTTATAAGGTACAAACCGCTTAGAAGGGTATCAAGGTTTGGATCATCTTTTACATTCATTCTTTTTCGGGCTAAATCATAGAGCTCGCTATCCAGCATTGAAATAAGCAACCTTTTTGGTGTTTTTTCTTCAGCAGATTCTTTTTCGAGTAAGATCAGCTTGGCTATGGTAATACTTTCTTTTTTGGGGAATTTGAAGTAGCGATAATAATCAATCAAATGACTCAACACTTTCATATCGTTAGGATTAATCTCAGCAACCCGTTCCCATGCCTTTAAGGCTTTTTTGGAATTGCGGCTCCATTCATATAGTATTGCTAAACGAGTAAGCAGTTTTATATTTTTAGGATCTTTCTTTACAGCTCGTTCGAGTTCTTTAATCGCCAGAGAAGACTTGCCTTCCACTTGATAAAGGTCTGAAGTGAGCACACGCAGTTTTATATCTTCGCTATTTTCTTGTAGTAAGGCAGAAATATAATATTGAGCTTTATCCACGATACCGCTTTCGATAAAAAGGGATGTGATTCTATGTTTGCTGGGAAACACGAGTACTGTCGCACCAATAATTATTAACAGGAAAAGAAGAATTCGCCAGAGCTTTATTTTCATTGAGCTTCGATTTCCAGAATACCTGTAGTTATATCTTTAATAGAAAGAAATCCTTTCTCGTCTGATAAAATTGAGAGATTTTTTTCCTTAAAATCTTCTCCCTTGACAGTATAGTATTTGTCAGGCTCAAGCCCTCCTATTGTTAGTTTTCCTGTACCAAATCCTTTATAGGCTAAATTTATTCTTTTTCCTTTAACCTGGAAATCAGTTATCCAACCGCTGGCCTTTTTAATATAGGGCATGGTATTATTTGAATTTGAAACAGGATCATCAGAGAGCACGATGACTGCTTTTTTTTTGTTTGGAATTAGGGAAACATAAAGTCCTTGGGGTTCACGGATATATCCTAGAATGTTTTTTGAACGAATAAGATCCGGAGTTCTATCTTCTGAATCAAATCTCATTGTAAGGCATTGTCCGTAGTCTTCTATTGTATAATGACCTTTTTTATCTATTTGCATTCTGGTGTTAATGAAACCTTTGACCATACGAATGTATTCCGATGTATATACCTTGGCTATTTCCTGCTTAAGAACCCATTCATAGACATCACTGATTGCTTTTAGAGAAGCTAAATGTTCTCCACTGAAAAAGTGATAGTAAATATCAATGGGCTTTATTCTTCTCGGATTTTCTGTGTTTTTCATTGTTGTGATAATTACTTTGAAGCCGTATTGAGGGTGAGTCCATAGATTTGTCAGAATATTCTCATTGGCTTGGCCGATATAGAACTGATACCTTTCGCCAACTTTTCGATAAAGCGGAGCTACTGATGTATATGAATCATTGTACTCATCAAAAACTGTATCTCCACCATTAATGTTCAGATATCCAAGTGCATCACAGCGTGCAATATCTGACTCCATTGGCAAGCAGTTGCCTGACCACAGGAAGACTCTGCACGGCTTTTCTGGGGGTGACAGCTCTTTGGTGATATATTCCATTGAATAGTCAATTTCAGTTTTGGAATCATGTGTATAACCAGGGATATGAATGCCATATTGCTGCTCATATTCTTCTTTGTATTCGTATTTTGGATTCCAGTAGAAGGGATGTGAGTAGCTGTGAGAAGCTGGCTCAATATTCGGAAGAGCGAATATTTCTTTTGCAAGATGAAAATTATCAGGATTGCCAAGTGCATTTGGGTCAATTTCACCTACAATTACCGAAGCAGTGATAGGAAAGTCATATTTTTTAAGTATGTGGTCTCTTATAATTTCCGCGCATTTAAAGTTTTTATCGATCCTGGAATAGTTGGAAAAGCTATCTGCATCTATATGAGAAAAGGCAACGCGAGTGCCATTTAAGGTGGTGGGGTCTGGTCTTGGCAGTCCTTTAAGGCCAAGAGACTCTTCAAAAAAAAGGAATGGATTTATGTGCCATTGTAAGTTAAAGGTAATAGGATCCTTCCCAGAGCATGAAGCTGCCTTTAGCAAAGCCTCCTGTGGGGCTTGTTATAACCGTTGAACTTAAGGAATTTTTTCTGTCAATCCTTTTTATAGATGTATAGGTTTTTACTTTATTATGGATAGGCGTATATTTTTCATATATTGTGGGAAAAAATGGATAATTTCTTTCAAACTCAACTCGTTCTTTGTCTTTATAAACATATCTTAACAAAGTCTGGTTGGCGGTAAAATCTTTTTCATATTCAAGCCCTAAATAGCGAAAGCTTTTGTCTATCAAATTTTTTAGGATGGGATTGTTTTTTCGATTTGCGGAGCCCCCCATATTGCCTAGTACTATTATTTTTTTGTCTGCTTTAAATTGGTTGTTTTGCCAAGTTAGATATTCTATAGCTCCCTGCATATCAGTAGAGTTAAATACAGTAATTATACCTCTATATGCCGACATCGTCTCAGGATCTGGAAGAGGTCTTTGGCTGACGTCTCTGTAATCGGTGAGAATACCATAATAGTTTAGTATCGTCTGGCAGGATGAGAATCCAATATTTCTCATTGGAGTCTGAGAGGTTTCGGAATTATAGAGAACCAGAACTTTTCTTTGAATATTTGCATTTGCAAGGCAAATTGAAGGCAAACAAATAAATACTGTAAATAAAACCCCCTTAATTGCCAAGCGTATAAAAGAAGATCTGATCGAGCTCATAGGTGCTAACATAAGGGATAAATCCTTTTTTTCTAGAATATGAAATAGCTTCCAGTGCTAGATCTATTTGATCATTTGCAGCATAATCCAAAGTAAGAATGCCAAGGTTAGGGTTGACCTTAAGTCCTTCTTCAGCATAATGAAGAAGCATTTTTTGAGCTTCGGTGTCGACTTTTATATAACCTTTTTTATCTCCTGCGTAGTAACTGTAAAGATCCTCAATTAATATGAAATCTATATATTTTGCGATTTTAGAAAGAACAGGAAGACCACGGTTAACAGTTATAATTTTATCTGGATAATTCTGTTTTATTTTTCGGATAATACCTTGTAACGCATTTTCAATGCCTTCATTGCCTTCCACTAGGCTTAGACTTGAATCCAAAGTGTCCAGAAAAAGTCCGTCAAAACCCTGGCTTAAAATATATGGGATAGCGGTTTTGAAAATAAGTTGCTGCCAGTCTGGAGACCTTATGTCAATTATCCATGAATCCCAAAATTCATTTTTTCTAACAAGATAAGATTTATCTTTTGCAAGCTTCCAAAAAGGCCCATCTACATCAACTTCTCCGATGCTGAGATAGCCAAGTAGTATAGGATAGTTTTGATATGTTTTTTCTAAAGGAGGATGATTGTAACCGTCTAGTACAACCATATCAAATTTTGAATAGATTTCAGGTCCGAATGTTGTGCCATAATAGCACAGCCAGTTGCGCGGTTTGATTATTTTATCATGTCCTGACACAGATATAGACATCAAAAGCAGTATTAGAAAAATGCCAAAAAGGCGGCTGGATATTCTTAACAATGTCTTTGCCATTAATTCATTAGACTAAAAAATTACTTTTCTGCTGATTTTGACATTACATCAACGAGGTCGTTACAAACCTTTTGTGCAACTCTGTTTAAGGAATCTTCGCATATCCAGAAACAACCGCCAGATCTGGATTCACTCCCGGCCCAGAGAATTTTATTGCTCTTTATGTCAAGCATCCTTATGTTTATACCTACAACAGGATTTTCATCCAGCCCTCTTTTATACCTGTATTCTGACACTGAGCCGAAAATGACTGTATCAACGCCGAGTTGTTTCCCTACCTTAAGTGCTACTGATTTATCCAGTATCAGATCCAGATCATCTTCCTTCCCTTTAAGATTTTCAAGCATTTGTGTTCGTTCCATTATAACAAAGTCGGTTTTTGCATATAGTGCTGTGCTCAAAATATCTCCTAAAATTCTGCCGGCATTTGGATAGGATGTAAGGTTAATGAGGGGAAGAACAGCCACTAATCTGGCTCTTGATTGAATTTCCTTATGTTTAACAAAATTTTGTTGGTAGGAACAGGAAAGCAAGAAAATCAAAAGCATAAGGCCTATAAAAGAGCCATGTCGTGTCATCCTTTTCATTTTTCGTCCTCCTTAAAAGGTTTAATATTCATTTAAATAGATTTATCATATTATTGTTAGGATTTAAAGGGAAATATTAGATCATATGTTAATGAATCCCAAATTCCTTATCAATCATGTATTTCCTTGACACACAGTAGTTTTATAAGTAGCTATTTAAGTTTAAAAATAAAATCGATTATGGAGGATGCGATGCATGGACTATAAGAAGACACTCAACCTTCCGGTTACTAAGTTTCCCATGAAAGCAAATCTGGCGAAGCGCGAGCCTGAACAGTTGAAATCATGGGAAGAGTGCTGTTTATACGATAAGATAAGAAATGCTTCCAAAGGGCGGGAAATGTTTATCCTGCATGATGGACCTCCTTATGCAAACGGTAATATCCATATTGGTACGGCTCTTAATAAAATTCTGAAGGACATTATTGTGCGTTCACGGCAAATGTCAGGTTTTGATGCCGTTTATGTGCCGGGTTGGGACTGCCACGGGCTTCCTATTGAGCATAATGTTGACAAAGAGCTTGGGGCTAAGAAAAAAGATATTTCTCAGACCGATTTCCGCAGATTATGTCGGTTATATGCAGAAAAATATATTGATATTCAGCGTGAAGAGTTCAAGCGTCTTGGTGTTATGGGTGAATGGGATAATCCTTATTTGACGATGAATTACAATTATGAATCCATAATTGCACAAGAGTGCTGCAAGTTTGCTTTGGACAACAGCCTTTTCAGGAGCAAGAAGCCTATACACTGGTGTTGCAGTTGTAAAACAGCTCTTGCAGAAGCAGAAATCGAATATCATGACGAGTCTTCACCCTCGATATTTGTTAAATTCCCTCTAATAGACGACCTTGGTATTCCGGCGTTGAAAGATAAAAAGGTCAGTATAATAATATGGACTACAACTCCCTGGACTTTGCCTGCGAACCTTGCTGTGGCGCTTCACCCTGATTTTGTTTATGCGGCCGTTGAAACAGGGGATGATGAGGTTTTTATTATAGCAAAAGATCTTGTTGACAGTTGTATGAAAATTTTTGGGATATCTGATTTTTCCATAATGGCCGAAATTGATGCTAAAGAGCTTGAGCATAAAAGATGCCTTCATCCTCTCTATAACAGAGAATCCATTATTATACTTGCTTCTCATGTTACTCTGGATGCCGGGACCGGATGTGTTCATACTGCTCCTGGGCATGGGCGTGAGGATTATGAAATCGGTCTCTTATATGATCTGGATCCTTATTCTCCTGTAAATGAAAAAGGCTGTTTTACCGATGATGTAGAGTTCTTTAAAGGCCAGTTCGTTTTTAAAGCAAACGATGCCATTATTGATAAATTGCAGGAGTCCGGGGCACTTGTTGCCAGGGAATCAATTTCGCATTCCTATCCCCATTGCTGGCGCTGCAAGAAGCCTGTTATATTTCGAGCAACTCCACAGTGGTTTATATCTATGGACAAAACAGGCTTAAGAGAGAAAGCTCTTGATGAAATAGACAGGGTTGAATGGATTCCAAACTGGGGCAGAGAAAGAATTTACGGAATGATTAAAAATCGTCCGGACTGGTGTGTATCCAGGCAGCGGGCATGGGGTGTGCCTATAACTGTATTTTATTGTGAAAAATGTGAGTCCATGTTCATAAATCAGGAAACAGTCAATCATATTTCAGAACTTTTTGAAAAACATGGAGCAGATATCTGGTTTGAAAAGCAAGCTGAGGATTTTCTTCCGCAGAACGCTGTGTGTCAAAAATGCGGGCATAATAAATTTATAAAAGAAACAGATATTCTGGATGTCTGGTTTGATTCAGGTGTGAGCCATGCAGCGGTTCTTGAACAGCGCTCGAATTTAAAATGGCCTGCTGATCTTTATCTGGAAGGAAGTGATCAGCACAGAGGCTGGTTCCACAGCTCACTTTTAACAGCCGTTGGTACAAGAGGCAGAGCTCCTTACAAGTCGGTATTAACTCATGGCTTTGTTGTTGATGCAGAAGGAAGAAAAATGTCCAAATCCATTGGGAATGTTGTGGCTCCAAAAAAAGTTATTGATAAATATGGAGCTGAAATTCTTCGTCTCTGGGTTTCTGCATCTGATTACAGGGATGATATAAGGATTTCTGATAACATCTTACAACAATTAAGCGATTCATACAGGCGGATCAGAAATACCTGCAGATTTATGTTAGGCAATTTATATGATTATGATCCTGAAACGAATAAAATTTCGTATGAGTCAATGCCTGATATTGATAAGTTTGCCCTGCACAGGCTGCAGGGACTCATTGAGAAAACTTTGAAAGCATATGAAACTTTTGAATTCCATGTTATATACCATGCGCTTTACAATTATTGTACTCTCGATCTTTCTGCTTTTTATCTGGATATCCTTAAGGACAGGCTTTACACATCACCTCCGCAATCAATTGAAAGAAGAAGCGCTCAGACAGTAATGTATATAATACTGGATTCTGTTGTCAGGATTATGGCTCCTGTACTTTCTTTTACGGCAGAGGAGGTCTGGAAGTTTATGCCGGATATCAAAGAAAAAGAATCCAGTGTTCATTTTTCTTCTCTGCCAAAAGTAAATGAGATCTGGAAAGATGAAAAACTGGCGCAAGATTGGGAAACTATGATTAAGGTGAGGGGTGAAGTGACAAAGGCTCTTGAAGAAGCGAGAGCAAAAAAGGAAATAGGTCATTCTCTTGATGCAGTTGTGACAATCAGTGCGAATGAAGAACTATATAACGTGCTGTATCCTTATGAAAAAGACTTGAGGACTATATTCATTGTTTCAGGGGCTTCTCTTGTTAAAGGAGAAAAACCGGAAAAAGCCTATGAAAGCTCGGATATAAAAGGGCTCGCTGTAGTTGTTGAGCCGGCAAACTCTGATAAATGCGAACGCTGCTGGATACACGATCCTTCCGTCGGCTTAAATTCTGATTGCCCAACTATTTGCAGCCGGTGTGAAAAGGCGCTAGGGGAATTGAAATAGTGGTCAGTGGTCAGTGGTCAGTTGTCAGGGAGCTTCAGCCTATCCACTTGAGTAGTTACGAAATATGAAGAGATCAAGGCAACCAACCGTGAACCGTGAACCGTGAACCTGACAACCTGAGCAGTTACAAACTATGCAGAACAAATACTTAAAACTTGCCATTATCGCCGGAATAGTAATTATTCTTGATCAGATTACAAAAGCCGTCATCTTGTATTCCATGCCTCTATATCATTCCATTTCGGTTATACCCGGATTTTTCAGCATAAGTCATATTCATAATCCGGGCGGAGCTTTTGGATTTATGGCTAATCAGAGTCCGGCTTTGCGCAGCATAATTTTTCTTTTTTTCTCATCACTGGCAATATGTTTAATTTTTTATTTATATAAGAAAACACCAGGAGAATATTCATTGCTTACCACAGGTTTTGCACTTATTTTTGGAGGCGCCATAGGCAATCTGATTGATAGAATCCGTTTTGGAAAGGTAGTTGACTTCCTTGATTTCTATATAGGCAGTCTTCACTGGCCGGCTTTTAATGTTGCGGACAGCGCTGTTTCTATCGGGATGGCTATTTTTGTATATCACTTTTTCTTTAAAAAACTTCCGTATTAATAACTGGTAAGGTTCAGGGTTCACGGTTCACGGTTCAAGGTTAGAGAGCGATGAAGATTGAACAATTTGAAGATATTGAGGCATGGCAACTGGCACGTGAATTGACTCGAAAAGTATACCGTCTAACAAAGAAACCAGGATTTACAAAGGACTATGGCCTGAAGAGGCAGATACAAGATGCTGCTGGATCATCGATGCATAATATTGCCGAAGGTTTCGATTCCGAGACGAATGCGGAGTTTATCCGGTTCTTGCGATACGCCAAGCGGTCGTGCACGGAAGTTCAGAGTGAACTCTATGTAGCGTTAGATGAAGAGTACATATCGCCCAACGAATTCAAAGATGTCTACGAACAGGCCAGACGAACACGGGCTGCTGTTCGTGGATTTATCAACTATCTCAAAAAATATGAAACCGTGAACCTTGAACCGTGAACCTTGAACCGTGAACCCTGAACTGTGAACCGTGAACCTTGAACCGTGAACCTTATGCATCCTATTCTATTAAAAATCGGCGATATTACTATTCATACTTATGGTTTTTTTGTTGCCATGGGATTTCTTGCTGGAATTTTGCTGGCAAACAGTGAAGCCAAAAGGCTGGGTGTTGATCATGAGAAGGTGATGGATCTTTGTTTTTACATCCTTATCGCCGCTATTGTGGGTTCGCGCCTGTTTTACGTTGCAATAAACTATGAGCTTTTTCTTTCAAATCCTCTGGATGTTTTCAAGATATGGAGCGGAGGGCTGGTTTTTTATGGTGGTTTTATAGCCGCATTTTTTACAGCTTTTATTTATTTAAAGATAAACAAAATGCCTGTTTGGCTTACAGGCGATATAGCAGCGCCTTCTCTGGCAATAGGGCATTTTTTAGGAAGGCTGGGTTGTTTTTCAGCCGGGTGCTGTTTTGGCAAAGAATGTGATCTTCCGTGGGCGGTGACTTTTACAAATCCGGAAACTCTTGCACCTATTGGCATACCACTTCATCCAACTCAACTTTATTCTTCTATAAGCAATCTGATTATTTTCTTTTTTCTCTGGTTTTTTCGAAAGCGCACTAAATTTCATGGCCAGTTATTCTGGATATATGTTTTGCTTTATGGGGCTACACGTTCATTTATAGAGATATTCCGTGGTGATTTCAGAGGAAATCCTGTTTTTGACCTGTTATCAGTTTCTCAGGCAATAGGAATATCCATGTCTGTTATTGCCGTTATTATGTTAATTTGTGTCAGTTCAGCCACTAAGGAGAGAAGTGAGAATTGAATATTGAATATTGAATATTTGTGGAATCGCTCCTGCCCGCCATCGGCTTCGCCTTCAGGCGAGTCGGGCGAGTCGCTCTGTTTTTTTAAAAATTGACAGAATTCCTTCAATCTTCAATCTTCAATCGAAAATATTCAATTTTATAGCCAATATGTCTGAGTTTAAATTTAAAGAACTGGGGGATTATCTCCAGACCCTGTCAAACGATAAGACAAAGAATAAATTCGCTTCTGTATATTTGATTTATGGAGAGGAGCTGCTTTATAAAAAAGCATTAGATATTCTTTTAGCTGTTGTCTTGCCTGATACATCATCAATGGCTCTTAACTATGAATCTTTTGAAGATACAGGCAAAAATATTTATGAAGTTGTAGAAAAGTTAAACACATTTTCTATAATGCCCGGCGAAAAGGTCATAGCTCTATGTGATTCAAGTATATTTTATTCGAAGTCTGATACAGAAAGTATTCTTAAAAAGGCAGAGGAAGCATATGTAAACAATAAAATTAAAAAAGCTGCTGAATATGTTTTAAGTGCTCTCGGTCTTTTAAGTCTATCGTTTGAAGATGTATGCAGAGCTGACGGCAAGGCAAAGTTAAAACTTGATAATACCTTAAATGAGAAGAAGTGGTTTGATAAAACTGTAAAATATTGTGTTGATAACAGCCTTACTATATCAGCTCCGGAAGATAATGATAAGGTTTTGCAGAAGGCAGTTGAGAGAGGATTCCCAAAAGGAAATCATCTTATTATTACGGCCGATATGGTTGACAAAAGACGAGGTCTTTACAAGGTCATTAATAATAATGGAATAATTATAGACTGCTCTGTTCCGAAAGGAGAGAGCCGAGCAGATAAGATAGCCCAGGAAGCTTTCATAAAAGAAATGATGAGAAATATTCTTGCTAAAGCAGGGAAGTCAGTTGACAATGAAGCATATTCGGCTATGTATGAAATGACTGGATTTGATCTTAGGACTTTTGTGAATAATCTTGAAAAGCTGATTACTTTTGTCGGAGATAGAAAAAAGATAACTGTTGACGATGTTCGGAATGTTTTAAAACGAACCAAAAGCGACCCTGTATATGAATTAACAAATGCAATATTAGAGCGAAATATAGAGAATACGTTATTTTTTTTAGACTCTCTTTTTTCCAGTGAATTTCATTATCTTCAAATTTTTACTGCAATAACAAATCAAATAAGAAAATTATTGATTGTCAAGGAGTTCGTCGAAAGCCCTTACGGCAAAGAATGGCATGCAGGTGTTCATTATAATAAATTCAGGAGCAGTATCATGCCGGCAATACAGGAGCATGACGGTATTCTATTGAAACAGCTTGAAGATTGGGAGAATATTATTTCAAAAGATGAGACGTCAAATAATAAAAAGAAAGGAAAATCGAAAAAAAGCAGTTTAAGTACAGATCTATTAATCGCCAAAAACCCTAATAATCCTTATCCTGTTTTTAAGTTGTTTACTAACTCGGAAAGATTTACAAAAGAAGAATTGCTTGGCTCTATAGAATATATGAACAAAGCTGACCTGCGCCTTAAATCTACAGGTCAGGATCCTAAACTTGTACTGGAAGATGTGATTTTTCGTATTTGCCGAAAAAGATAGTGGCGGAAAAGTCAGAGGTCGGAGAACAGAGGTCAGAGGTCGGAGAACAGAGGTCAGAGGTCGGAGAACAGAGGTCAGAGGTCGGAGGTCAGAGGTCGGAGGTCAGAGGTCGGAGGTCAGAAGTCAGGGATCGGGGATCAGGGGTGGGGCGGTGAAAAAATAGTATAAGGATTATAAATGGGGTTTATAAGACGACAGGAAATTCAACTCGCCATAAAATTTTTAGTGTGGCAGTATCAAAAATCAAATATCCAGGCACCTGAACATTCAGCCCTTGAGCAACAGGCCGGTAAAATTGTTGATGAAGCGCATCGTATAGCTCGTGAAAGAGGGAGCAATATTCTTTCTATAATTAAAGAGTTGGCTGCTGATATTAAAAAAACCTGATCACTGACTACTGACCTCATGCATATGGCATCTATATATTTCTTCCTGCTCATCAAGAATTTTCCTGAGAATATTTATATTTGTCATAGGATTCATTATTACACAGCGTAGAACAACTATATCTTCTTTCCACTTGTTTCCTATGCTTAGAGTTGTTCTTGATACAAAACTTTTGCCTGCCTCCCTTTGTAATCTTTGGACTGTTCTGTTTATTTTATTTAGTTTTTCATTGATGCTTTGTCTCTGCTCAAAATTGGCTTCGGATAACTTATGCTTAATTTTAGCTGGACATATTCTATAGGTAAGAACATTAAGCTCAGGAGGGGTTATGAGCTGGAAGTCAGGTCGTTTCTTAATTTCTTCAGCAAATTCATGCGCTGTTTCTATACCATGCTCAATGAGGAGAGCATATCCCTGGCTTCCCATAATCTTGAGCGCACAGTCGAGAATAATAGAATTAGCTTCTCTTGATCCTGTTATTGATTTAATGCCTAGATCCACCGAGCCAGGTCGGTTAACATAATTTGCATAATATGCGATTGAATCCATGATCGCAGGGTCCTTAAAATAGACCATTCCGCTGCTCATGGGCATATAAAACTGTTTATGACAATCTATGGTAACAGAATCGGCAAGTTCTATGCCGTCAAGAAGATGTCTGTATTTTTCCGACATGAGCGTAGGGCCGCCCCATGCAGCATCTACATGAAAATAGATTTTGTTTTCAGAACACAGCATTCCAATTTCTTTAAGAGGGTCTATGGTTCCGGTTTCTGTTGCTCCTGCAATACCAACGACAGCTAAAATCCTTATCCTGCCGCCAGTCTGTTTTATTTCTTTGATTTCTTTATTCAAAAGGGCAAGATTTATTCGATTATTGCTATCTACATCTATAGCAATAATATTCTGATTTCCGATTCCAAGAATTCCCCCTGCTTTTTTGAGCGAGTAATGGCTGAGTTTTGAGGTTAGAATAACGCATTTTTCTATTCCATACGCTTTATATGCAGCAGCAATTCCTTCTTCTTCTATTCCTGAAAAACCTTCTTTTGAAGAAAGCAAAGAGTTTCTTGCAACCCACAGGGCTGTTATATTTGCCAGAGTACCGTCTTTTGTAAAGCATCCAAGCGTGGTTTTAGAATTTTGGACATGCTCTTTATAAAAGGATTCTTTTTCTTTGTAGATAACTCTGTGAATTTTAGCGATTACTTGTTTTTCCAGAATCGATACAACTTTTGAAGTTTCAATTTTTACAAGATTTTGATTAAGTGCAGCAACTATGGTTTTAAGATGAACCATAAAGAATGGTATGGCAGAAGTCATATGGCCGACAAAATATGGTGAAGCAACATTAACAGCATGGGGCGCTATATCTTCGATCAGCTCTGTAATGACTTCTGCAAGTTTTTTTTCGGGATTTTTATTAATTCTGGTGTCTGTGAACCTCTTGGAAAGTTCTTTAAGGCTGACTTCTTCAGTTATGCCGACATGTTTTTTTAGAAAATTATGAAGTCCGAATAGAATCTGCTCCATATATTTGATTAAGATTAGCTTGGTTTCTTCATTTTCCGGCCTGATAAATGTTCTCATTAATGTTTGCCAGTTTGCGACAAGTTCGGTTTTTTTTGCATTTTTATTTTTCATATTCATTTGCTTATTATCTGTGTCTCCAAATTGTTGATGGTTTAATTTCATCTAACATGACAGATACCTAATTCCAAGAAAATCTTTCTGAAACTAAACTAACAACACATGGGTTGAGAGGTTCAAAGGTTGTCAACCGTGAACCCTGAACCCTTGTAAAGTAGACTATAACCTTTGAACCGTGAACCCTGAACCTTGAACCGATCACTTTAGGTAATAAATTCTTGTTTGACAGCAAACAATAGATTTTGTTAGTAGAAACTACATCGGATTAATAAGGAGGAGTTATGGTCAGAGTAGGTATAGTCGGTGCAACAGGTTATGCAGGAGCGGAGCTCGTCAGGATACTTTCCGGGCATCCGGATGTAGAACTGACTGTTTTGACATCGCGCCAGTACGCTGGAGAAAGATTTGACAAAGTCTATCCATCAATGACCGGAGTTGTTGATTTAATCTGTGAAAAACTCTCAATAGACAGCTTTTGTGAAAGAACTGACGTTGTATTTATTGCCCTTCCGCACAAAGTCGCCATGCAGCTTGTTCCGGATTTTATAAAACGTGATAAAAAGGTTATAGATCTGTCTGCTGATTTCAGATTCAAGGATGTATCATTGTATGAATCTTTTTATCAGGAGCATACAGCCGCTGATTTGCTTGAGAAAGCGGTTTATGGTCTTTGTGAAATATATTTTGAAAAAATAAAAAGAGCAACTCTCATAGGCAATCCAGGATGTTATCCAACAAGCGTTATCCTGCCTCTTGTGCCACTAATAAAGAGTAATTTTTTAGATGTTAATTCAATTATTGCAGATTCAAAGTCTGGTGTTACCGGTGCCGGCCGATCTCTTTCATTGGCAACACATTTTTGCGAAGTAAACGAATCATTTAAAGCTTATAAAGTCGCAGAACACAGACATAATCCTGAAATGGAAGAAGTGCTTAGCATTGAGGCCGGAAGACCTGTAAAAATAACATTTGTGCCTCATCTTGTTCCAATGACGCGTGGAATGCTGACAACAATATATGCAAATCTTGTTAAAGATGTCAGTTCTGAAGAAATACAAAATTGCCTTGACTCTTTCTATTCAGAACGTTTTTTTGTTCGAATATGCAGAGATGGCAGGATGCCCGATACGTTACATGTTAGAGGAACAAATTTTTGCGATATTGGTTTTAAGCTTGAAGAACGTAATAACCGTATAATATTGATTTCAGCTATTGACAATCTGGTAAAAGGCGCTTCCGGCCAGGCTGTTCAGAATATGAATATAATGCTTGGGCTGGATGAAACCACAGGCCTGAAAAATATCCCTTTTACGATTTAGTTTCAATAATAGCGATTTGGGATTGAAGATTGGGCATTGAAAATTGAAAATTGAATATTGAAGGAATTCCGTTAATTTTATATAAATTAATGGAGCGAAGCGATTTCCACAAATATACAATATTCAATATACAATCTTCAATCCCCATTGTCGTCTTGACAGTACAAATAATTTTTTATATACAGATCATTTATTATGAATAAGAAAATAACATTTTTTATTTTAGGTAATGCTGGTTCTTTAATAAAGAGGACAACTGTTTCCAGGGGTTTTATAAGCTTTATAAGTATATTCATTGTAATATGTCTTATATCGGTTAGCTTTATTATTTATGACTACCGTTGCCTGAAGAAAGATATATTAATTACAAAAGAGCTTGAGGGTGATGTTGCAAATCAACATGAGGAGATAACCAGCCAGCGTAAGCAGATTAAAGCTTTTGCTGCTGAGATAAATTCTTTAAAGTCAAAACTTGTTGATCTGAGAAATTTTGAAGAAAAGATACGTGATATTGCCAACATTGAGGAAAATGCCAATCAGGAGAACTTTTTTGGTGTGGGTGGATCAATCCCTGAAGATCTTGATACACAAACTCCAATAACAGAAAAGCATAACAGCCTGATTCGTGAGATGCACGAGCAGACACAGCAGTTTGATCTTGCAGCAATAAATCAGAAAAAAAGTTTTGAATCTCTTTTTAATAATCTTGAGGATCAACGTAATCTTCTTGCATCAAGGCCTGCTATTCGCCCAACTGATGGGTTGATCTCATCAAAGTTTGGATACAGAATATCACCGTTCACCGGTCTTAGGGAATTCCATAAAGGGCTGGATATTGCCACACGAAAGGGAACGCCTATAGTTGCAACGGCTGATGGAGTTATAACATTTGCAGGTGTTAAAAGTTTTATGGGCAAGATGATAGTGATTAATCACGGCCATGGAATGGTTACCCGTTATGCACATATTGATAAGTTTTTGAAAAAACGTGGTGATGCCGTTAAAAGGGGAGATACGATTGCACTGGTTGGGAATACAGGACGAACCACAGGATCACACGTGCATTATGAGGTTCACCTTAACGGACTACCTGTTAATCCTGTAAGATATATACTTAACTAATTTTATGACAGACTCTTAGTTTCAGCCTTTCCTAATTAATACCTCAAGTTTCGCACCCCCCTCTATGCAACAAAAGCTTTAAAGGGCAGGTATTAGATAGTTTTTTTAAAAGAGCAAAATAATATGATTGATATTCTAAACCACTATACCTTGGGATTTGACCAGGACAGGCACATAGAAGGTTTTTCACCAGAGATAACATGCTGTGCATCTCTTGCTCCTTACAAACTGACCTGCCCGCAATGCTTCGCAACGCGAGGCGGGCGGGGTGGGTATGCCTGCCCGCCATCGCTCTCGCTCAGGCGAGGCGGGCGGGGTGCCGTTGCCGAAGCCAGAGTGAACATATTTTGCTTTTTAAAAAAACTATCTGACACCTGCCTGCCAGAGAAAGCTCATAGGAATTAGTGGGTGCGAAACTTGAGTTATTACCTCAAAAATCCTAAGCTGGATAAGCCGGAACCAAATTGAAGATTGAAGATTTGTGGAATCGCTCCTGCCCGCCATCGGCTTCGCCTTCAGGCGAGGCGGGCGGGTCGTTCTACCATTTTTTATAAAATTAATAGAATACCTTAAATATTCAATATTCAATCGACAATCTTCAATCCTTTGCCCAATGACTGGAGGAATAATATATAAATGATCTTGAATTTTTTGACAAAAGTTTTTGGAAGTAAAAACGAACGGGAACTGAATAAGATTAAACCGACTGTTGAAATGATTAATAAATTGGAGCCTGAGCTGAAGGCTATGAGTGATGACCAGCTAAGGTCTCGTACTTCTATTTTCAAAGAGCGTATTGAAAGGGGAGAACCCCTTGATGATATTCTTCCGGAAGCTTTTGCAACTGTAAGAGAAGCCTCTGTTCGTACTCTCAAGATGCGACATTTTGACGTTCAGCTAATAGGAGGCGTTGTTCTTCACGAAGGGAAGATTGCTGAGATGAAAACAGGTGAGGGTAAAACTCTTGCAGCGACTCTTCCTGCATATCTAAATGCTCTTTCCGGCAAAGGGGCGCATATAATTACTGTGAATGATTATCTCGCTAAACGTGACAAAGAATGGATGGGGCAGATATATAATTTCCTGGGACTAACTGTAGGAAATATATTAAGCGGCATTAACGATACCGAACGAAAAGAGGCATACAGCGCTGATATAACTTACGGAACAAACAATGAATTTGGTTTTGACTACCTGCGTGATAATATGAAGTTTGATATGAACTCTGTTGTCCAGGGAGAACTGAATTTTGCTATTGTTGATGAAGTTGACAGCATACTGATTGACGAGGCAAGAACACCTCTGATTATATCCGGACCTGCTGAGAAATCTACGGGTCTGTATTACAAAATCAATGAAATAATTCCGCGCCTTAAACGCGACATGGATTTTACTATAGATGAAAAGGCGCGCACTGTAGTTATGACGGAGGAAGGCGTTGCAAAGGCTGAAGAAATCCTGAAGATCGACAATTTGTATGATCCAAAACATATAGAAATTTTACATCATATAAATCAGGGGCTTAAGGCCCACACACTGTTTAAGTGCGATGTTGATTACATAGTCAAGAATGGTGAGGTCATCATAGTAAATGAGTTTACCGGCCGTTTAATGCCTGGCCGTCGTTACAGTGAAGGCCTGCATCAGGCACTTGAAGCCAAAGAAAACGTAAAGATAGAAAATGAAAACCAGACGCTCGCCACTATTACTTTCCAGAATTATTTCAGAATGTATAATAAACTTTCAGGCATGACAGGCACTGCCGATACAGAGGCATCTGAGTTTAAAAAAATATATAATCTTGATGTCATGGTTATTCCCACCAACATGCAGATGATTAGAACCGATTATCCAGATATGATTTACAAAACAAAAAAGGAAAAATATGAAGCTGCTTTGGATGAAATAGAGGAACTTAATAAAAAAGGACAGCCCGTTCTAGTTGGTACGGTTTCAATAGATGTGTCTGAAGACCTGAGCAAAAAATTAAAAAATAGAGGTATTAAGCATAGTGTTTTGAATGCTAAAAACCATGAAAAGGAAGCAGAGATTATAGCGATGGCCGGCCATAAAGGAGTAGTAACAATCTCTACAAACATGGCAGGACGTGGAACAGATATTGTATTAGGGGATGGGGTGACTGAATTGGGTGGGCTTCATATCCTTGGAACCGAAAGACATGAAAGCAGACGTATTGATAACCAGTTGAGAGGACGTTCCGGAAGGCAGGGCGATCCTGGAACATCGCGTTTTTATCTTGCTTTGGAAGATGATCTTCTCCGGATATTTGGAGGAGAACGTATAACCAGTATTATGGAAAAGCTTGGCATGGAAGAAGGAGAGCCAATAGAACACAGCCTTATAAGCAAAGCAATAGAGAATGCTCAGGCAAAGGTTGAGGGTCATAATTTTGATATCAGAAAACAGCTTCTTGAATATGATGATGTTATGAACCAGCAGAGAGAGGTTATATACAGACAACGGCGCGAAGCATTGATGGGTAGTAATCTGAAGAGTTCCATTATGGACATGATTCATGAAAAGGCTGAGGAAATAGCTTGTGAATTTGCAGATGAGAGTTTGCTTCCTGAAGAATGGGATTTAAAAGGGCTTAACGAAACAGTATTCAAACAATTTAATTTAAAGCTTAACGGCTTTGATGGCGATACTTTAGATACTTTGACGCGAGAGAAATTAGCCCAGTTGATTTATGACTCAGCTCTCAAAGTTTATGATGAAAAAGAGACCATTATAAGATCTGAAGATTTCAGGCATTTAGAGCGAATTATTATGTTGCAGACCGTAGATAACCTGTGGAAAGACCATCTCTTCAGCATGGATCATCTGAAAGAGGGTATCGGGCTCAGGGGCTATGCCCAGCAGAATCCTCTGATTGTTTACAAAAAAGAAGGCTTTGCTATGTTCCAGAGTATGATTTCCAGGGTCAAAGAGGAGACCCTGGGGATTTTGTTCAGGATTCAGATATCTGAACCCGATAAAATAAATGATCTAAGACGGCCAAAAGAGCAGAATCTGGTCTATTCCAGCGGAGACGATGCTCCACAAAAGAAAAAACCTGTTAAGCGGGCTGTTCAAAAAATTGGAAGAAATGCGCCATGCGCATGCGGAAGCGGAAAAAAGTACAAGAAATGCTGCGGGAAATGACAGGGGAAGGATAATATTGAAGATTGAATATTGAAAATTGAATATTTGTGGAATCGCTCCTGCCCGCCATCGGCTTCGCCTTCAGGCGAGGCGGGCGGGTCGCTCTATCATTTTAAATGAACTACTCCGAAGTTTGCTTCGGGGAATTTAACCCAATAACTCACGCCTGTCTGCAACGCACAGGCAAGGCGCTCTGTTTCTTTTTAAAAATTGGCAGAATTCCTTCAATATTCAATTTTCAATATTCAATCTTCAATTGTTTTGGTCTTCAATGATCGTAAATTGGGGTTAACAAATGAGCTTGGCTAAACCTGATTATGAAGAAATAGCAGATTCTGAAACAGAGGAGGAAATTAAGGAGCCTTCAATGTATAAGGTGCTGCTTCATAATGATGACTATACAAGCATGGAGTTTGTTGTGGAAATTCTTTTGTCTGTTTTTAATAAATCTATAGAAGATGCTACAATGACCATGTTGAAGGTTCACAAAGAAGGGATTGGAATTTGCGGCGTTTATACATATGAGGTAGCTGAAACAAAGGTGGATACAGTTCACGCCTTGGCAAGAGAAAGAGAATTTCCTCTTAAATGTACTTTGGAAAAAGAGTAACCGTTCACGGTTCAGGGTTCAAGGTTCAGTGGTTAAAAAAGTTGATTGGTTCATAATGTTCACCCAATTAAATCAATGGCGGAGGAAAAAATCGTAAAGCGATTAACCGTGAACCGTGAACTGTGAACCTGACAACCTGAGTAGTTACATTTTTTCAACCTTTGAACCGTGAACTTTGAACCGTGAACCTGAGTAGTTATTAACGAGGTCTGAATCATGATTAGTAAAGAATTAAGCACCACTCTTGGTCTTGCTGTTAGAGAGGCCAAGAAAAGGCGCCATGAGTATGTCTGTATAGAACATCTGCTTTACGCTATTTTATATAATAACTCGGGCAAAGAAA
>Ga0180732_1000506_pt1 | contig 32954 bp, 49 predicted proteins | sample KR11_01MetaG_FD_148674 | JGI IMG/M metagenome (GOLD analysis project Ga0180732, IMG submission 148674) | Groundwater microbial communities from the Olkiluoto Island deep subsurface site, Finland - KR11_0.1 MetaG | ecosystem: Environmental > Aquatic > Deep subsurface > Groundwater | place...
CATCCTTCACACTTCTGGTTTACCCCACCATCAAAAGATACCTTCTACTATAACTGGAACTGGTGGAGGGTAAGATCAACAGATGGTCACGCTGTTCACTACGATACTCAAATGGTTCCTGGACTTTGCGCATATCGTGAGCTTCTCATCGAGTACTATAGGCAGGTTGTCGAATATCTGACGAAAGTCGGATTTACTTCAGACAATGCTCATAAAATAGGATTCGAGCCGGGGACTCATAAACGAGTGGACTTCGTTGGTAACTATAAAGTAGAACGCTTTGATTCAGACTTCCCGATTATAGATATTCGACACACTAGCAATCTAACATCTAGTAAGTGGACGCCAGATGCGTTTAGAAATCAGAAGAACTGTCAGGGCTGGGTAGAGAATGACGGCGAGATTCCGTGTTGGGGTAGAATATATGGTAGATTCTTTGAGTTTTTAGGAGAGTTATGATCCAATCATCTAAAAGCGCAGTTAATAAAAAGGTACTTTACGCACAAGCGGTATACGGTGACGAGGAGAAACAAGCGGTAATGAAGTCGCTGGAGAATGGTTGGTTAGCATCCGGTCCATTGGTACAGGAGTTTGAGCAGAAGATTGCCAAGCTATTCAACAAGAAATACGGGATCGCAGTCAATTCAGGATCTTCTGCCAATCTTCTGGCGGTCAAGGCGTTTGGGATACCAGCGGGGTCTGAAGTTATAACCCCAGCCTGTACCTTTGCGACAACGGTATCTGAAATAGTAAACAACGGGTTGGTCCCTGTATTCGTAGATTCAGTCATAGGAAGATACACGATAAATGAAGAGTTGGTAGAGGAGGCCATAGGTCCAAAGACAAGAGCGATCTTGGTACCGCAATTAGTCGGCGGGGCTACGGATATGCCAAAGCTGTTCAAGATAGCCAAGAGGTTTGGTTTAGTGCTTATAGATGACTCATGCGACACCCTAGCTCCCTATATCGGGAAATATACCGTATCCCAATACGCTCATGTGACCACGACTTCTTTTTATGGCTCGCATATTATCACGGCGTGCGGAATGGGTGGAATGGTACTGACGAATAATGAAAAGTATCGAGACAAGATTGTTACTCTTCGCGACTGGGGAAGAGTAGGAAACGACGCAGAAGAGTTTGATAAACGGTTTGATTTCGAGATAGATAACATTCCTTATGATTCTAAGTTTCTCTATTCAGATTTCGGGTATAACTTGAAAATGAATGAAGTGTCGGCGGCTTTTGGTTTAGAACAGCTAAAAAGACTACCCGGGTTCATAGAGCAAAGAACTAAGAACTTTAACGCTCTATACAACTATTTTTCTCATTATCGGGAATGGTTTTACCTTCCAAAGGTCATAGCAGGGGCTAGAACTAATTGGCTGGCTTTTCCGTTGAGTATTAGGCACGCTCCTTTCACTAGATTTGATTTTTTGAAGTACCTTGACGGCAAGGGAATACAGGTAAGAGTACTTTTCTCTGGGAATATAACCAGACATCCGATATACAGAAACAATCTGTCTGCATGGAGAGTAGCCAGCCTTTTAACAAATGCGGACTATATTATGGCTAATGGGTTTCTATTAGGTATGCACCAAGGGTTAGGAGAGAAGGAGATCGAATATGTTAAGGATGTCTGTGAAGACTACTTTAGAAAATTCTAAAATCCTATTTCTTGGAGGTTCTGGACTTCTTGGTACTTATTTAGTTCCACTATTAAAAAGGTACAAACCAGAATATGAAGTCATTTGCCCCAGTCATCAAGAGTTAGACCTTTGTAGCAATATAAAACCTATTCCTGGTATAGATTTAGTTGTTCACGCCGCCGCATACACAGAAGTGACTATGGCAGATAAGATGGCAAGAAAATGTGTGAATATCAATGCGTGGGGTACGGATAGGTTGATAAAGGCTTATCCCGACACTCCATTTGTATACATATCCAGTGAGTATGCGTTGAAACCGACTAATATGTACGCCGCCTCTAAGTTAATGGGTGAGTTGGTAGTAAGGGCTAATTGTAAATATTATCTGATCATTAGAACGTTATTTAAGCCAGATATTTGGGAATGGGATAATGCGTTCGCCGATCAGTGGACACAAGGGGACGTTGTAAGCGTTATAGCACCGTTAATCGCCAAGAAAATTAAAAGATGGAATAGAAGGAGCGAAAAGCTAGTTTATGTGGGAACTGGACGAAAACTTATGATAGACATTGCTAGAAAAAGTAAACCAAACGTAGTTCCCAGTTCTGTAAAAGATATAAAGACTGTTGTTATCCCTAGTGACTATCGGTAGCGTATAATTAAATTAGTCTGACGACTTCCTAACCTCTTTGAGACTGGTAAAGATTGGACATCTTTATTATGTCTACAATAAAAGTTTTAGTAGTAGCAGGAGGTGGTAGCGGTGGAGCTTCTCTGGCTGGAGGTGGTGGTGCAGGAGGCGTTATCTATGATGCCGCCTATTCTGTTTCTGCTGGGGAATATACAGTCACTGTTGGAGCTGGTGGGACTGGCCCTGCAAGTTCTGGGACTGGTGACAACGGAGATAACTCTGTATTTAATGATCAGACTGCTGTTGGAGGTGGATACGGAAGAAGTCATGGCAGTGGTGGGGCAATGGCTGGAACTGCCGGGGGATCTGGGGGTGGAGGTAACTATGATGGGACGGGATACGATGGAACTGCTGGGCAGGGAAATGCTGGAGGAGGTCAAGCTTCCGAGCAAGGAGGATCTGGAGGTGGCGGTGCGGGAGCGGCAGGAGAAACAAAGCCAGAAGGAGCAGGAGGAGATGGCGGAGTGGGAGTTTCGAACTCGATCACTGGTTCAGCAGTTTATTATGCTGGTGGGGGTGGAGGGGCAGATGATAACGAACTTGGTGGAGAAGGTGGAAACGGTGGTGGTGGACATGGGAGCACTGGCGGAGATGGTGGGAATGGAACTGCGAATACTGGTGGCGGCGGAGGCGGTGGTTGGGCGTACGAAGGGTACTATGCGGGGAGTGGTGGATCGGGAGTTGTCATTGTCAGTTACGTCACAGCGAACTTTGGGGAGAATTTCTCTGATGGTGTTGAGAATACAGACTATACGAAGACCACAGATGGTGCAAATACAGTCTTCAAGTGGATCACGACTGGAAACCACACATTCACAATTGTAGATAAAAGCTCTGCGAGTGCATCACCGTCAGTTTCTATCAGCGCAACACCGTCTTCTAGCGCATCTACGTCTGTCTCTGCTACGCCCTCATCTTCGGAATCAGCATCTTCGTCGGTGTCTGCGTCATTATCGATCTCGTTATCTCCATCAATTTCGGAATCATCTAGTAAATCTATTACTGGTTCTGCAACTCCATCTATTTCTGTATCTGCTTCAGTCTCTGCAAGTTCGTCTATCTCTCTTTCTCCTTCCGTTAGCCAAAGTGTAAGTATTTCGCTATCTCCAAGCATTTCTGAGTCAGTATCTCAATCAGTTTCTATCAGTCTTTCTCCGTCAGTTTTCATTAGTAGCTCACCATCAGTCAGCGCGTCAGTCTCAGCTTCAGTTAGCATCAGTATTTCTCCATCTGCTTCGATAAGCCTTTCTCCCTCTATTTCAGAAAGTTTATCTCCTTCAATATCGGCATCGGTTTCTGCTTCATTGTCTATTAGTGTCTCTCCATCAATTTCAGTAAGCAAAAGTCCGTCTATCAGCGCGTCTGTTTCAGTCTCATTGTCACCAAGTTCTAGCGTCAGTCCTTCTCCATCTCCTGCAGTTTGGGAAGACAAATATGCAGTCAGAGGTAATTCGTGGAGTGATAAATATTCTGCAAGGGGGAATACATGGTCAGATAAGTATTCAGTCAGAGGTAATTCGTGGACGAATAAATATAGAGAATGGTAGCGTATAATTAAATTATGATTTACGAGAGGACGGAAGAAATCAATGAGAAATGTCATAAAACAACCGAAACTTATGGAAATAGAGTAGAATTTATTAAAAGAAAGGAGCAATATGCCTATTTATGAAATTTCCGGTTTTTCTGGAGGGATTTCTGATTTTGCTGATCGCGGAATAAAGAATAGTTTCAAGTTTGGTGCCAACTTATCAATCAGGAAAGCCGTCGATAGCCTCACTTGCCAACAGACTTTAAAGGAAGAAGGGGAGTTTGATAGTCATTCTCCTTCCCTTTCGGTCTCTCCTTCCGCTACGGGGAGTGCTAGCCCCTCTGTATCTGCGAGCAAAAGTTCCAGTCCCACGCCAAGTCCATCATCTTCCGTTTCTCCTTCTCCGAGTCCCACACCATCAGTTTCTAAGAGTGCATCGCCATCTGTCTCTGTCAGTTCTTCAGTCAGTCTTTCTCCATCCCCAAGCTCAGGGTTTACAACTATATTCGAGGGATTGATCCGTACGTTTGTGAAAGCAAGCGATGGGTATACATACGGGTTCGATAATACTGGATGTATCTATCGAAGAGACTCTGCTGGTTACTGGCAAAAGGTATACGATGATCCAGATGGAGAGATAAAAGGGGCTGAAGAGAAGCCATCATCTACTGGCAAGCGATGGTTGTTTTGGGCAACAGATAGAAAGCTCAAGAGAAAAGATTTAGATTTAGATTGGACAGAAGCCAATGTAGAAACTTTCGCACAGAATTTAGAATCCTGCGATTGGCACACTATGAGACAGGTGGCTGGATCATTAATGATCGCTAACAAAGAATATCTAGCAATGGTGGGATATGACGACTCGTACACTAACGAAGCTCTTGATCTAATCCCCGGAAATACTGCAAAGACATTGGTGGAACGAAATGGGCGCGTGATTACTGGTACAGTCCTCACTGGTGATCCGACGGTGGGAATCAATGGAGCGGTAGATGCGGAATATCCCCTAGCTCAGGTAGGAACTGACGGAGATATCTATTACTCCGATATGTCAAGTTCTATCCCCGTGAAGAGATTCCCGGGGGGCGGTCAGGTAAACCCCGGTGGCGTCTGCAACGAGGTAGAACAGATAAACTTCTTCGAATGGGATCAAAACGCTCTTTCATGGATTGATAAACAATCAGTCGGCAATATGGCGTTATTCGCAGTCTATAGTGCAGATACAGGGTATGACGGTATCTACAGTTATGGAAGAAAAAACAAAAATAAACCATTTGCTCTGAACTTGGATTATGCGATTGATGGGATTGAAGAACTGGGGGCGATTACTAGCGTTAGTGGAACTATTTTAGTAAGTTATCGGGACGGACCAGAATTTGGAGTAAAAGCGGTCGATTCAACAACAAAAGCCACAGCAACGTATTACGGACTGGACTTTAGAGCGCCAGTTAAGAAACCGACTAATATCACGAACTGGAAGTATGCGGAGGTCTTCTGCAGTCCACTTCCTGCTGGCACATCGATACAGTTCAAGTATAAGTTGAACAAGAGTAGTTCATTCACATCAGCCATGATGGAGAATGGATCTACAACCTTTACGGCTTCCGGTGAGAAACGAGCAGTCTTCTTAATCGGAGAAGAAGCAGAGATATTCGAACCACAGGTTGTTCTCACCCCAACAGGAAATACCAGTGCAGAGGTACATCGCGTGAGAGTTTATTTCGACTAAATATGACAGATGAAGATAAAGTTTTTAAGCCAGTCGAAATTGAAGATGCTCCTTTTCCTTCTGAAACAACGGAAACTGTTGCTGGCGTCTCTAGTACTTCTAGTGGTGGTGTTGTCACTGCAAAGACCATAAAAGAACGGACATTCCCTACCAAGATTATCGCCCACGAAACAATCAGTGCGGCACTAAATACAAAGTCAAAGAAGATACTTGGAACATTCGAGTTTACTGAACAGGGAGCGATTCAAGTTGGCAAGTATGCCAACGGGGTATCCGGTGATGTAAAACTCTCTCCTAATGGAATTGTGGCTCGTGATTCTTCTGGTAATAATACCTTTACCCTTGATGGGACTACCGGAGACGCGACATTCAAAGGAACTGTACAGGCAGAAACAGTGATAGCTGGAGCAGTTCAAGTTGGCGACGATAGTGTTGTTATAGACGGAGCGAATAGAAGAATACTTGTTTATGACGCCAGTGGAATACCAGTTGGATTGTTTGGGTATTTAGAGAATGGATTTTAAATGGGTGACTATGGCGTAAAGTTTGTCAAAGCTGGTAGCGGGGATAATGTATTAAGCGTTTCTGATAAAGACGCGGCTTTCACCACCAAGCATAAGATTCTGAAGTTATTTATGTGGGGAAACACCACTATAACTACTGATGGTAGTGGCGATGGGTCGGTTACCATAACCCATGGGCTGGGTTTTGCTCCAGCATTCTTCGTATTCCGAAAAGGCACAGCGTACAACGCCTTAATGGACGCAACCTCATATACTAACGCCTTTTGGCCGCTGGGAGCTAGAAATATATGGAGCGATGATAACGTAGACCATGCTTTGCATGCTTATACTACCTCTGACAAACTATATATTGTAGCCAAGGGAGCTACCGCATCAAAGACATATACCTTCCGATACTATGTTCTGGTTGATTTAGCCCAAGATTTTAATGGATCGGATTTATCTACCTTAACAAATTCCTATGGGACTAAATTTTCTACAACTGGAACCGACGTAACAACGGCCAAAGAATATGAATTAGTTTATAGTACAAAATACAAGGCTCTTCAGTATTATGATGAGAGTTTTAAGAATCAAGATTTAACTCTTCCTGCTGGTTGGGCTAGTGAAGTAGATACTTCTGTGCCGATGGGAACGTATGTAGACTTTACACATGGCTTGGGATACCAGCCGTTCTATTTGGCTTTCTTTAATGGCTACATGGTTCCGTATATGGCAGTAAATGGAGCTGACGCCATTGATTACGAGATAAATGGGTTCTGCGATAGTACAAGAGTTAGGATTTCTTTTTACAAGGAATCTTTATATATAACTGGGAACTCCTACGGGTGGACAGAAAGTGAGACAATTAATATCAAGGTGTATATATTTACCGAGGATTTAACAGCAACTTAATATGGCAAACGAAGTAGTATTCAAACCAAGTAATTCAGCGGATTTTCAGTATGAAACTCAAACTGGTGCCAAGGGAAATATAGAAGCCGATGCTGGGCAGACGAGATTGTTGGGATGGGTAAAAGGAGCAATTAGATTCAATAATGTGACTGTGAATAAAGGAACGACAGTAAATTCTGCCATGGTAAATTTTTATATTACCGAAAGATTTGGAAGTGGTGAAGTCAAGTCAAAAGTTTATGGAATAGATGAAAATAATACTGCGAATTTCTTTGATTTAAATGCTTTTGGAAGAGACCACACTACTGCGTGGACAACAACGGGAACTACTCAAGGAGCTGGGGAATACTGGAATTTTGACGTTAAAGATATTGTAAACGAAATATTCGCTAGAGATGGGTGGAGCAGTGGTAATTCTCTTGGAATATTAATAGAAGATAACGGAACCGCATCCGGGGCTGACTTATATGTATCATCAAACTATGAAGACAATTCTAGGTTGGTTATTCGCGTCTCTGCTGAACCAGACTTTACCCCAACTCCTATTACGGTAGATGTCCCAACGTTCCCCGGAGCTAATAGCTTTGGAATGAAATTCAGTAAGCCCGGAGTAAACGTTTTAACTGCCACCGAAGCCGAGACATATTTCACTACCAGAAAGAAATCTTTTAAAATTCATATGTACGGGCAAGGAACTTGCGATGGAGGAAACGTATGGACTGATATAACTCATGGACTAGATTATATTCCTTCATTTTTAATTTATGGAGATGCTGGACTCAAAGCATCTAATTTTCATGTAAAAGTTCCTCGTCAATATTATGGTGCAGATGACCCTCTGGGATTTGAGGGTGATTGGATGGCTTACGCCGATACTAACAAAATTAGTGTCAACTCAGTTGTTGGCGGAGATTTTATATATTATATTTTTCTTGACCCACTTGAAGAATAATCTAAAAAAAGCATATGGTGTAGAATAACTTTATATGGATACGCTTGACGACCTCATTATTGCTTTACGATCCGATCTTAACATAACTTCCAGTAGCTCACTATATCCAACTGCAACACTAGAATTGGCAATCAATCGGGCATATATCAAGGCAAGTAGGCTATTCAGATGGCCGCAATTGGAGGATGCCAAGAGAACTACCAGTCAATTAAATATCGAATACTATGATATGCCGGAGACATGGAGTCCTAATTCAATGTGGAGACTGGAAGTAAACGCAGTGCAGTACGGAGAAGACCCGGATGGTAGTCCAATGTCTTATGAAGATTACACACAATGGAGAGCAGACACTGACAATGCGGCCAGCACTGATGAGAAGTGGGCGCAACAGTGGCTCCGCTTCTTCTTCTGGCCACTTCCAACTGCAGGGCTAACAATTGACGCGTGGGGGCAGAAGAATGTTACAGCATTGTCTAGTGGGACAGACGACACGATCTTCAGTCATAACATGCCGGAGTGTAACGAGGCGTTGGTTCTTGAAGCATCGGCAATTTTAAAGAAAAAAGGTGAGGATGATAAAAAGGGAGTAATGTTTAGTGACGAGTCTAAGCAGATATTAGCGGTATCTTTTGGCAAACTAAAGCAGGAAAAAGCCAAATTTGAAAAAACACAACCGTTCTTCCATGTTGATGATATGTTTGGACACTCGGCGACATCAGACATTATAGGGAATTTTAGCTAATGGCAACATACGATCCATCATCATTGGGAATTAAACCACCGTCGGGAGGGTTCCAACAGGGCGGATGGTATAACGGTCGTCAGTTTTGGGGTGGTCAACTATCTGATCCCGGAGTTATCAATCCTCTATCTAGCCAAGTCGGAGCTGGTCAACTGGTATCCGCAGAAGTAAACGCTCAATCGGCGGCGGCACAAGGACAAACCCCCCAACAGCTTGAGACGTATTTGCAGTCGCAGAGGCAACAGCAACCAAAACCAGTCCAGACTCCTGTTACTTTTCCTACCCCAAGCGGTTCTGGAGCGTTCCAAACAACATCTCCGGTCCAAGGAGGCGGCGCAGTTTCAGGAGTACCGACAGCTGGAATGACCCCCCAACCGACAATTGATTTAGTAAGTTTGTATAACACAGCCTATAAGTCCGCTGGAATTACTGATTTGGAATCTAACATGGTAAAACAGAATCAGGCATTCGCGGATGCCCAATCTAAGATAAATGACAACCCCTATCTTTCGGAAGCGCAGAGAGTAGGTAGGATACAGAAATTGCAGACGGACTTTAATGCCAATACGGCTAATTTGCAAAAAGAAATTGCTACTAAAAAGGCTGACATTGAAACGCAGATGAATCTTCAAACAAAGCAGTTTGATATCAATTCTACGGCGGCTCAACAGGCATTAACTCAGTTTAATACCCTTCTTTCAATGGGGGCTTTAGCAAACGCTAGCGGTGAAGATATTGCTAACTTTACTAGAAGCACCGGAATCCCGAGCAGTATGATCTATAGCGCTATCAAATCAGCTAGTGATAAAAAGGCCAAAGAAGATCAAGCAAAAACGCAAGTAATACAGTCAACAGCCGATTCTGGGGAGGTCACGGTAAGCGTTATAAACACAGAAACAGGAGAGATTATTAGTCAAAAAAGTCTGGGGAAGGTCGGTAATGCCCAAACAACTGGAACCTCCGCAACTGGGATAAAGCAGAGCCAGACAGACCAGTTACAAGCCATCAAAGATGACGTGGTCAACGAAATAAGAGGTGGGATGACGCTACAGGATGTATTCAGATTGGCTAGTAATTACCTTGATGCTAACGAAATACTAAGGCTCTACAATACTAACAGCATTTATGGACCAGCTGAAGAAAGCGAAGATCAACTAAAGAAATATGGCGTTAAATAACTATGGGTACACTTACCGACTCCTACTTTGCTAGCAAGTCTCAACTGCAGGGAAAGCCAGTACAACCTGCTACATCCACTGGCTCAGGTTCTGTTCTACAGTCATATCAGTCTAACAAACAATATTTAAGGACAGCTCCACAGCTTCCGCCTGCATTCGCTCCATCTCCGCAAACACAGACAGCGCAAACACTAACTGTACCAAAGCCGGCCAATCAGTTAGGGCAAATTGGGACTGATATTTTCTCTGGTATAAAAAGTCTTGCTCCCAAGATTAAGCCGACCATAGTAAAGGGTCTATCATTTGCCTTATCAACTGCTAAATCAGTCCCCTCGGCGGTATCGAAAACAGTATCCAAGGTAAAGCAAACAGCACCCCAAAAGATTGTCGAGGCTTTTAAACAGCAAGAGAAGGCCCCTGCCATGCAGTTAGATATTGTTTTGGATGTTGTAAAAGGACTTTTGGGTGAGCGCGGAGGTGGACGTCCAGAAGTAGGAAGAATTGGTGGCCCAGTATTAGAAACACAGAAATACTCGTCTTTAAATCCAGCCCCTACGTATAAACCAGAGAGCAAGGCCCAGGCGATGGGATCGCTAGGGTACAAACTTATCGAAGATATTGTAGTGGGAAATCTGACTGGAATAAATCAGAGTTTTGAGACTGGGGCTAAATCTATAACTTCCACCCCCCAGTTCCAATTTGCCGCCTCTACAATTCAGGGGTTTACCAGCAAACAGTTTAACAATCTACTTCAGAAGGTTAAACCGTTAAGAATAACATTCAAAGACCTGCAGGACGTAACTACCGGAAAGGGAACGGCAGAGCAATTAATACGTTTCCAGAAGTTTAATGAGTTAAAAACTAATGGGATGCCAGTAGATGAAATATTGAAAGCCGGAGAGAAAGTAAAAGTTAGTCCAACTACCAGAGTATTTGATTTCTTGAACGACACCGTTGATAAAATCAAAAAGACATTGACATCTAGTTTTAGTCCGGAAGAGCAGAAATTGCTCACTTCCGGAGAAGCAAAATTAAAAAGCGTAATTGGCACAGGTGACAAAACATCGCAAGAGCTGATAAATGCCGTCATAAATAATGGGTTAGAGAAGACATCGGAAGGTAAAAAAGTCTTGAAATTAGCCGTAGAAGCTCAAAGAACAGGAAATAATATCAAAGTAGAACTGCCTGTTTCTAAGATAGAAGTACAACCCACAAAAAAGATAGAAGTACCCAGAGGCCAGTTACCAGTGGGAGAAGGAAGGGTTAAAGTTAGCTCTCTTGAGGCTAGAGTGACGGAAACACTAAAGAACGTCAACCAAGAGAAGATAGATCAACTGGGAGTAGCAACATATAACCAGATGAGTAAAAAAGAGAATATTCAAGCAGCTTCGGAGTACGTAATTAATAATCCAGAAGATGCAATGAAAGTGTTGACCGGAGAAATTGAACCCCCAAAAGGTGTTTTGCGTAATTCTGTTTATGTGGCGATGGAGAACATGGCAAGAGATGACGTCGAATTAGCTCGTAGACTGGCCTCTATTTCTTCTACCAGAGCCGGACAAGAAATAAGCATTTTAACTGAGATATCGCCTGAATCTCCAGTAAAGTTAATAAAAGACGTACAAGACACTAGGATAGAAGTTGTAGAGAAAAGAATGGGAAAGAAAATATCTCAAGTTGCTAAAGAAGAAGTTGCTAAAATAAAGAAACAGGTTAAGAAGATAGATAAATACGACTGGGGAAAGTTTATAGATTCTATAGAAACTTGTTAATATGAGATTTTGTTTAACTGTAGATACCAAGAATAAGTTCAAGAAAGCTCTTCGAGAGGGTGCAATTGACCCTATTAAGTTATCTGGAATGTCCAGCGTAGAAAGGAATAAGTTTTTATCTGGATTTGTAGGAAAGGAAAATTCGACTGGGGTTAATTCTCTATTCGAGAGCAAACTGCTTCTGAAGAATCAGAAAGCAGGGTATATCTCGTGGGCAAAGAAAGTCATGGGGATCAGGCCAGAAGTCAGAAGGGATTTGATTTCAAAGATAGAGAGAATGGATAGAGTACTAGATCCAAAAGAAGGCGAACAGTTCCTGCAAGATTTGGCTAATACCAAATTGGGAGTAAATGTTACCGAGACAGAAGCTAAGAAGATTAGCGAGATGTCTAAGGTTGTTTCAGATTTAAGAAGTAAAACGGATACGAACAAATCAGACGTTCCGTTAGGAAGAGCCAAGTTAGATTTGATTGACTATGTCAATAAGTTGGGAGGGAAAAAAGCAGACTTAGCAACCAATATAGCTGGACTTCCCAGGACAATCATGTCTTCTTTCGATCTTTCTGCTCCTCTAAACCAGGGGTGGGGGATGTTAAGCAGAAAACGGTTTTACACTTCTCTTGGAACAATGCTGAAGTCCGCTGCGAGCGAAGGAGCATATAGAGACCTGCAAGCAGAGATTATTACTCATCCGAAATATGATCTAGCAAAAAAGTCTGGTCTTCGACTGACAGAATTGGGTAACAGGCTAGAGCTAAGAGAAGAACAGTTTATGAGTTCCCTTGCAGACAAGGTTCCTGTTCTTTCTGGATCACAGCGAGCATACACAGCATTCTTAAATAAACTTCGGATGGATTCGTTCAGTGATCTTGTCAAAAAAGCCGAGGTGGCTGGGGAAGATGTAGGTATGGGTTCTAAATCCGCAGAAGATCTGGCAAAAGTGGTCAATAATTTTACTGGTGGAGCAAGGGTCGGGAAAGTAGAGGGAGCAGTTCCGTTATTGAATGCGACGTTCTTTTCACCTCGGAAGATCAAGTCAACCATAGAAATAATGAATCCCATCAACTATGTGAGTCCTAAAATAAGCAAAACGGCAAGGAATGAAGCAACGAGAAACCTCATTGGAAGTGTGGCGTTGTCAGCTGGAGTTATCGCTCTCTATGGATTATTGACTGGAAGAAAACAGGAAACTGATCCTACTAGTACAGATTTTGGAAAGATTAAATCTGGGGATACCAGGTTAGACACGAGCGGAGGAAATGCCACCTATTTGAACCTTTTATCAAGATTGGTTACCGGAAAGATAAAAGGTCAATCTGGTATATCAAGAAAACTTGGAACTGGATATGGGGAAACCTCTGGGGCAGACTTGGTTGCTCAATTTTTGAGGTACAAACTTTCTCCTAACGCCTCCTTGTTAATTGATGCTGTCACTGGAGCTAATGCGATTGGAGAGAAAAAGACCATTTTACAATCAGTTATAGATCGCTTTAAGCCCATGTTTGCTAACTCTGTAGTGGAGCTTTTGAAGAGTGATACCAGCGGTAAGTTTGGATTTGCTCTAGGCGGTTTGTTTGGGGCAGGATTAAATACTTATAAGCCAACCTCCGCTGATTGGTCTATTAGTGAGGGGAAAGAGTTGCTACAGTTCAAAGAAAAAGTTGGCGAAGATAAATTCAAACAAGCTAACGAGACTTTCAATAAGAGTTATGACGAGTGGTTTAAGAAAGTACAGAATAATCAGACCTATAAATCTCTCTCCGACGAAGAGAAACAGAAAGCTATTACAAAGAAAAAGAATGAACTGAAGTCAGAGATATTCAAACAATACCAGTTCAAATATAAACAAGAGAAAAGCAAGGATATCCCATCCAGCAAAGACCTTGAATCTTCGGCCAAACCTCCCAACAAATTAGCAGAAGCTATCCAGGGGTTAAGGGCATCTAAGCAAGTCCCCGGGGCCAGCGCTTGGTTCTGGGAAAAGAAGAAGATGTTGTCTCCTAAACCAGATGAGGAGAGTACACCAGTAATACCAGAAGCTGAAGCTTCTAAACCAATTATAAAAGCACCACAAAAAGCTAAGCCAACAGAGACTACGTATGGTAGAAATCCAAGTACCAAGAAGGTGAAAGCCGATCCAGTCGTACATGCGGCTATCGCCGATGCTTCTAAGAAGTATGGAATACCAGCTGAAATCCTGTACGATATCGGGTTCTCTGAAAGTTCACTTAATCCAAATCCTCCTAAAAATCCTAAGAGTTCGGCTGGGGGGTTATTCCAGTTTACTAACGGCACATGGGAAACAGTTAAAAATTATGCTAGGATGAAAGGGAGTACATTGAAATTGCCCAGTATAGATAAGAATGATCCCAGATCGTCTGCAATGGCGGCGGCATATCTAATTAAAAATGGACAATTGGGCAGATGGGATGCTAGCAAGTGGAACTGGGGCGAATACTGGTCAGATGACGAACTGGAAGAAATGGGATTTTATAAACAAACTAAGAGATGACAAAAATCGATAATTATGAATTACTAAAAGATGTTTACTTAACCGTGAACAGAGTGGAAGATAAGATGGATAAGAGGATAGTGAGCATAGAGGCCAGAATAGATAACCTCGAGGACTTTAAATCTAATTTAGCTGGGAAGATTACCATTTTGGGAGCGATAGTACTATTGGTAGTAAACTTCGCGTGGGATATAGGAAAAAAGTTACTAGGAAAAGAGTAGAATATATCTGTGAGATATCCAGTGGATGACTATAATTCCAAGTGGTACGACGCTCAAGGGTTCGGGAAGTTACCAGTTCTGGAAATCAGGATATTTCCCAAAGTAAGAAGGGTTGTGCAGTCTCAGATGACAAGCAAAGCAAACAGTTCTAAGATTTTTTGGATCAGAATTTCTTCTATTCATATCTCTATGGTGTACGAGGAGTCGAACGATTTTCCCTTTTCTCGTGTGATTTTCTGCAGTTTTCCCGCACAATTCACAAAATTCTTTTCTAAATTTTGTATACATTGTTCCTCCATCTTTGTACCGAGGATTTTTTATTCCACACATTTTTCCCTTCAAAGATTTTTTAACACTTTCTATTCTTTTTTCAGAAAACATTTGACAGTTATTGGAACAGTATTTTTTCATGCGCCCACAATTTACTTCATAACCTGGAGAAACAAATGGTCTCTGACAGTACAGACACTGAAAAACGAAATACATACCACCCTTCGGAGCTCCTGGTCTTGTACAAAACCCCTTCCAAATGAGATTACTCATGATGATATAATATACGGTATGCACGAAGGAGTCAATATATGAGATTTCCAGTGGATAATTATGAGAGAGACTGGTACTCAGCACAAGGATTTGGAAAAAAAGTTACAAATACATATTGGCATGAAGGCGAAGATCTCAATTTAAAAACTGGCGGAGATACCGACCTTGGACAACCAATATTCGCTATTGCCGAGGGTATAGTTACTTCAGTTCATAACCATGTTGGTGGAAATTCATTTGGAAAACATATTCATATAAAACATGTAGGATTGTGGGGTTCCTGCTGGTCTCACTGTTCCCACTGCCTGGAAATATTGGTAAAAGAAGGAGACAAGGTGACAGAAGGGCAAAGAATAGCATTGCTAGGGAAGTCAGGAACTGACGTAGCGCACCTGCATTTCGCGATTAAGAGAGAGGCGACGGGAATTGATGCTATTGCTACCACAGAAGAAGAGTTAAAAAAGTGGCACAACCCGTTAGAGTTCATTAGGAAGTGGCAAGGGAATCCAGAAAATGATGATATTAATATCGTCAGGGCCAAAAGGGACGAGAACTGGAGTTTATACACCGAATGTAAGAAATCGCTGGAGGCGGTACAGGAAAAATACCGGAGTGCAGAGGCAATGGCACAATCCTATGAGAATTTCTTTAATGATGTTTGCGAGATCATTAAGCCAGATAAAAGAGATATCCCCTCGGTTATCGGTAGGGTGACAGCATTGAAAGACAAAGAATCTTCATTTATCCAGCTTGAGGAAAATGGGAAAAAGCTGTCCGAGAGGGTATTAGCCGTTACTACAGCCAATATAGAGTTAGAACGCCGTCTAGGAGTATTACAAAGCTCTGTAGGGCATGAGGAAGGAGGTGTTAGCGTGTGGACAGAATTAAGAAATTGGTGGTATCGCCAGAATTGGTGGAGGCGGTAAAAGAAGGACTGCGAGTTATGGCGCTGGCCATGGTCCCAATGTTAATATCTTCTCTGGAAGCCGGGAAAACCGACTGGAAGATTATTGTTATCGGCGGAATTATTGCCGGACTGCGTTTTATTGACAAATTCCTGCACGAAATAGGAAAGTCTAACGGGAAGAGCGTGTTATTAACAGGAATTACAAGATTTTAGTATGAAAACATGAAAACACACGAAGCGGAAAAAATATTAATCGGTCTCGAAGATTCATGTTTTCCCGAGGGCAAGAGTTTGCGAATGACGCTGAATGCCGCAACTGAATTGTTTCTGCAAATGGAAGAAGTTTTGGATGCCGAAGAATTATTAAGAATAATGGCTAGAATTCAGTTAATACCTGATATTGATGAGTCTGTCTGAGAAACAAAAACAATGGATTCATAAACGCGATGCCGAGGAGTGTCAATTTCCCGACTTCGAAAAAGGACAATTGGCGAAATGCGGGAATGAAAGACAGTTAGAGGTTCATCACATCCTTTGCCAAAGATACGCGCAAGGGCTTTTGGGAATGAGTGAACAAGAAATAGACGATCCCCGAAACTTAATTTTGATCTGCAAGGCCCACCATGACGGAGTAGTGCATCCCGATGTGTATACAGCGCTGGACGAATACAGGCAAGGGAACAAGAATTCTTTCAAGGAGATGCAGGAAAATAGAGATAGAATAGTAGCCGAGGGCGATATATACTGGAACGATACTTATGACGAAGCATTGAAATATGTAGCCGAAGAACGGACTGATGCATGGGCGGTCAGAGGCCACAAATGGCCGAGAAAAAAATGACAGTAAGAGAAACGGAACACTTGAATTTAGGGGCGGAGTTCGGTATGGTAACCTGCAAGGATTGCCCGTCTTCATTCAACGAATTAATTTTATTGCGTATTCACAAGGGATATGGAAAATCTGCGGAAGAATTGACGGCACAGGAAGAAAAACAAATATATAATACAGCGAACAATCACAGAAAAGATCACGATGTTAGAGTAATATTTGGGCACAAAACATGAATATTGATATAATGTTTGCACGGAGTCAAACTTTGGAGAGAGAATAATACCTCTCGATATACATGGCTCCGTCTTTTGTTAATAATGCCGGTGAGGGGCTTTTGCGGTAAAACATTAACTGCGGCAGACTTAGCTTTCTGGGCCAGATAATGCGCTAGGAAAGGAGAATCAACTAACCGCTATCCTATGCCCCGATCCGGCTCCAATTTAAGAAGATAAGTGGCCTTCCCTAAAGTTGTAGCTTTAGCATTCCGGTGAGGTATTGTTGGCCACTGATACATATTATATATATATCAGTCAAATACAAGATATTGCAAGATATATGTGTAACAGATGTGTATGTGTCAACAACGTGTACATTATTCTGTACAGCGCATTAAGTGTGTATTGATTCCCGGTATAAATAGGCGTAGAGTGATAAATGCGGTTCGTGCAAGGTGTTCTGATTAGTTGATAGATTGATAGACGGATAAACAGTATGGACGAACAGAAAACTATAAATACCACGCCAGAAGTTTACGCACAACGATGCCCAAATTGTAACGGAAGAGGCCATGTTGGTTATGAGGCTAAACCATGTCCTACTTGTGGAAATACAGATCATAAAGGAATTGTCTACGTCCCATTAAAGTATCCGGCGGTGAACGGAGGGGGAGATGAAAACTAGGATAAATATTTCAAAAACGATTAGACAAATGGTTTTCGCTAGAGATGGGTGGATGTGTGTTTATTGTTGGAAAGAACCGACTACGTGGAGAGTAGAAAGGGGATTAAAACCTTTCCGAATAAATTTAATTCCCCTAGATGAAAAAGGGAGAGAATTTGAAATAGACCATGTAGTTCCATATTGTGAAACAAAAGATAATTCTTTTTACAATCTAGTTACTTCGTGTTGGGAATGTAATAACAGAAAATCTAATAGAAGGTGGAAAAACCCTTGTATACGTAAACTAAAAATATGAAGACCCGAATTGTACACACAAAAGTTTGGTCAGACGATTGGTTTTCTGGTCTTTGTCAAACTACTAGATTTTTATTTTTATATTTAATTACGAATGAAAGTATTGGGTTATCTGGAATTTATGAAATATCAGATAGAAAGATAATGTTTGACACTGGACTATCTAAGGCAGAACTGGAAGAATCTAAAAAGAAGTTATCCGAAAAGGTTGATTTTTATAAGGGGTGGGTAAAGATTAAAAATTCAAAAAAGTACAATAAGGCCTACACCGAAAGCAGTAAGAATCAAATTGCCCTAGGAAGAGAACTTGGTTATATATCAGACGATATTTTAATTCATTTTGATAGTCTATCCGAAAAAATGGATAGTCTATCTCCTTTTGGAGATAGTACCATAAATCATAAATCAGAAATCATAAATGATAAATCAGAAATCAAAAATCAGAAATCAAGGGGTGGGAATTTTGAACATTATGATTGGGTAAAAGAATTTAATGCTAAACGCTATGTTAAATAATAATTTAGGAGAGGGTTATCAGAAGTTCAAGAAGGCGGCGGAGTTGATAAAGAAAGGGATTACCCCTCCCCATAGTGCTTCTAAATTCGGCGCGGCCTCACATAAAATGTATTCTGAATTATCTAAAGAGGAGCTGGAAGCTAAAATAAAAACGGCCGAGGAGTTTTTGAAGAAGATCGGACCCGAAGACAAGCGTTTTGAAGAGGCTAACCGGAGATATATGGTATTAGAGGATCGCTTAGCGGAGAAGATATTCGGTGTGTAACAGATGAGTATTGCAATGGTGTGAAGAGATGTGTAATATAGCACTTATGAATGAAAATCATTATGTATACGGATCAGAAGCAATTATAGAATTGCTGACAATCAAGACGGTTATGTTAGAGATGGGAGTTTCAAAAAGGACAGTAATGAGTTGGTTAGATAAGGGGATGTTAAAAAGAATAAAAATCGGCGGATTAGTCAGAATCGATAGAAGAGATTTAGAGAGTTTAAAAAAAGGAATCAAGTGAAAAATACTAAATCGCAATCCGCCGCCAAGAATACCAATAGAAGGGCAAAGGACAGGAGAGTCGGGCAGGCTCAAGGCCCCTTCGGCGGCGGGTTGACTTACAATCTAAACAACGGAACGATTGATAAAAATAGTCAGTCATACCTTAAGGTACAAATGGGTTGTATCCGTGATTGTCTAAAAAACATTAAGGTGTGGAGCATCTATAACGATGATAAATTTTGTAACGAGATTGATGACCTTCAGTTATCAATAGACATCTTGGAAGATTTAGCGAAGGAGGCCGAATGAAATTTCAGACAAGAGCGGCCAGTGAATACGCGGCCAACCATTCTATAAAAGAGGTTCTTGCTTTTATGGATGGGTATATAGCTTGCCAAAAAGATGAGATAGCGAAATTAACACAAGAAATTTATCAGAAAAATGGAATGACCGAGTCAGAAAAAGAAGAAGCTCGGAGAGATCATGTAGCCGGAGATTTTATTCATGGCGAAAACTAAAAAGATAATCACCAAGTCGGATAGTTTAACTTTGGTCAAAGATCGAGTTTTGGATCAAAAGCAGATTTTGCATGTCATGCAGAGAACCCCGGCGGATCATGTCTACACCCGTCCGGCAAGAGGTGGCGGTACTTGGGATTATGTCACCGGGATTTACGTCAAGAAGGTTTTGAATTATGCCTTCGGCTGGGATTGGGACTTCACAATTAAAAATCATGGGGTCGAGGGCGATTGCATTTGGGTAATGGGAAGGTTGGCGGTTAGAGCCAATGGCAAGGAAATTGTCCGAGAGCAGTTTGGCCGGGCTGACGTAAAGAAGAGAAAAGATGGGACTGGTTACTTGGATTTCGGGAATGACCTGAAGGCGGCCACCACCGATGCCCTGAAGAAATGCGCTTCCGAATTAGGGATTGCCTCCGACGTTTATGGAAAGAATGAATTTAAGGAAATTAAGATAGCGGAGGTAAAGGAACTGCCTAAACCCGTCAGAACGCCTTCTGGCGTGGTTACACCGCCCCAGACACCTATTAAAAACGCCGACCCCGTTGTCGAAGTGACCGAAGACAATTTGGTTGAGATGAGAAAGGGGCTAGAGTGACGATAGATATTGACCAGTTATCCGATTTGGTCGCCACCGCAGACGGTATCTTTCTGTCAGCCAAAGCGGAGAAAACTTTGCTGAAACTGTTGGAAATCCAGAAGCAGGTAGAGGACGCGATTGACGGGGCTAAAAAGAAATTAGAAGAAACCGCATTAAAGATCAATCCCAACTTTCAATCAATTCAGGCGGACAACGTAAAGGTCTATTACCGAGCTTTTGGCTCAAGATACTTTATAGAAGAAGAAAATCTATCCCAAGTCCCGGCGGAAATGTACGAAAAAAAGGTGATTACCAAGTATTCTGCTAATGCTAAAGAAATTGAAAAGTTTGTCAAAGAAAAAGGTGGATTGCCATTCGGAGTCAAGGAAGCCGAAAGAGAAAAACAATTGGTGTTCGGACTTAAAAAAACAAATGAGAAAGAATAAACTCCGAGTTAGTTACACAACTTTGAATATGTGGGCTGGTGGGAATTATGAGGGTTGCGTTAAAGCCTATTTCAAGTTGGATCAGATTGAAACCAAAGCCATGATAGAGGGCAAGGCGTGGCATCAGAAGTGGGCGGATCAGTTGTTAGCAACAAAGACACTCCCAACAGAGTTTATCGGCGAGAAAAAATTTATTGCCCCGCAAACAGAATTAAAATTAGTAGCTTCATTGGGCAAGCTGATTGACCTTGTAGGCGTAATAGATGTTTACGACAAGCCCCTGATAATTGATTGGAAGACCGGGAAACAATCTAGCGAAACCTACGCATCGGGTACACAAATGGGAGTCTATGGAGTATTGGCTACACTGTCAAAGTTATTCGCCGATAGAGCGGAAATCTGGCACTACGACCAATACAGTAAGAAGTCCGACATGAGCATCGTTTGGATCACCGATCAGATGTTAAAAGACTCTCACAACTGGATTATGACTAACGCCGGGGAAATGATGAACTATTTTGAACAGAATGATCTGTGGAAAAAGTTTGGAAATGAAACCAAAGACTGCCCGAAGTGTGATTATTTGCTGGAACACAAAAAGGGGATAAGCCAAAAAGGAAATAATTATGACGCTTGGTTCTGTCAGTCTAATAATAAGGAGCATACAATTTGGAATAATTGATTTCTTGCGGTTCGTGTTTATGTTTGGCTACCGCCTCTCGCAAACACGAGCCGGAAGGAATTAAAATGAAACTAATTAAGTACCATAGAACCACTATTGAGTGCTGGAAGTCACAGGCATGGACAATATTATTCGGGCTACTGTGCTTTATCTTGGGTATCTTGTTCTATAAGTGGATGAATACACCAGTCAATGAGATGATTAGTCCATTAGGAGATGTAAGCCAAATTCAGGTTTACGCTAACAACCCCATCGAAGATGTAAGGGCAGATGCAGAGAAGGCCATTGAGGTGTGGTTTGAAGAAGAAGATTGGGCTTGGGCGAAGCGAGTTAGTTTTTGTGAATCTTCATGGAATCCGAAAGCCGCAAGCAAGATATCTAGCGCAAAAGGGCTTTTTCAAATAATTTCTGGAACGCAAAAAATGATAGAACGTAATGTCGGAAAGACTTACGACCCTTACAATGCTTGGGATAACGCCGAGATGGCTAGTTGGCTTTTTTACAATATCGGGGCAAGTCAATGGGAGTGCAAATGAAGGAGGTGAAAAATATGTCAGATAAAAAAGGAAATACAGGGATAGAGAATACAGGCGAAAAGAATTCTGGGGACTGGAATTCTGGGTACGGGAATTCTGGGTACGGGAATTCTGGGTACAGGAATTCTGGGGACGGGAATTCTGGGGACAGGAATTCTGGGTACAGGAATTCTGGGGACGGGAATTCTGGGTACGGGAATTCTGGGGACAGGAATTCTGGGGACTGGAATTCTGGGGACGGGAATTCTGGGTACGGGAATTCGTCTGATAGATCATCTGGAATTTTTTGTTCAGAAGGGGGAACAGTTAGAATTTTCAATCAAGATAGCGGTAAAAAATGGGACGAGATAGATCACCCAGGTTTCGAAGAGTTTTGGTTGAATAAGTGGATCGAGGGAGAGAATATGACCGAGGAAGAGAAGAAAGCCGATCCCGAGTTTTATGTTCGGGGCGGATATCTCAAAACCTATAGTTGGGAAGAAGCATGGGCTAACTTTTGGAAAGATACTACCGAAGAGAATCGCCAGAAGGTTCTTAATCTACCCAATTTCGATGCGAAGATTTTTAAGGAGATCACCGGAATTGATGTAGACGTAGAAGAGAAAGACGATAAGACAAAGGAAGCGATGAGGCTATTGAAGGAAAAGGGCTATCGAATAGTTAAAGATTGATCCTTCGATCATCCCGCCTAATTGAAGCTAAAAAGTTAGACGGGAAAATGGGAGAAACAAAATGAAAAAACAAACTAAATATACTTGTGTCCAATGTCATCGGGAACTTGTAATGTTAATGTTTCGCGAAGGGCCAATGTATTTTTGTAATTATGCCGATTGCCCGAACTATGCCCTATTCGCCATACCGCAAGAAAAGATGCCGGAGGAGGAAAAATGAATCAAACAAACCTGTCCCAACTAAAATCCTCCCTGCTGGCGGAGTTTGAGGAGAAATGGAGGCTACTTTATACTGTTAAAGGTAATATACATTTAGTCCATACGAGGAATTTCGGCGGGAACGGTATGCAGTTTATAAGGGATTTCTTTTCCTCCGCCCTTGATATTGTCGCCGAGAAGATTGAGGAGGAAAAATGACAAAATACCACAATAAAATCAGGGAGTGCCGGCAGGGACACCGCCACCGGAGCGTGGCCGAAGCTAGGAGGTGTGGCGAACTTACTCTCATGGAAAAGGGTCATGCTATATCCCACTTGCAACAACAACCCGTATTCGAGTTGCAACCGAGTTTCACCTATCGCGGGGAGAAGATCAGGGCGATAAAATATTTAGCAGATTTTAGCTATCAGGATGGGGATAAATGGATAGTGGAAGACCAAAAAGGCATGCGTACCCCTGGCTATTTGATGAAGGTCAAGATGCTGAAATATATCATGCGGGATCGGGAAGATTGGGAATTTAGGGAAATTAGGTAGATATGACTAACTCAAAGAAAGCACCAGTCCAGGGGTGGGAGAAGATAGAATGTACATTTTGTAACGGGGATGGATTTACAGCCGAGCATTCGGGAGATATTTCTTGTGATGATGGGGAACACATGAATTGTCCTTTACAAGTCCAATGTAATGATTGCCACGGTGAAGGAGTATATATGACGCTTGATACTGTCCGCCAAACCCTCGCCGCCGAGAGGAAAAGATGGGTGGAGGAGATAAGGGGAATGAAGAAAGAATACAAACATCATTTTAATGTTGAGGGGTATGTAAACTGTTTGTTTTGCGGGAAAAAGATAAAAAACAATAAACCTAATTGTGAGCCTAACAGTGAATATAACCGAGCAATACGCGACATCCTCTCCAAACTAGAAAGAGGTGGGGAATGAAATCTAACTCAAAGAAAACATCTACCAAAAAGATAGAGCTAACACCAACGCAAGCATTCCAGTTGCAAGCGGACGGCTTTCACAGGCTGGCTGAAACCATCAACCAAAATTTCGAGTTGTGGGGGAAGATCAAGGACGCGGTTATGTTTTTGTTAGCGGTACAGATATTTTATTTAGTATTTTTCGCTATTATATTTTGGAGGTATGTAAAATGAACTCAAAGAAAGCACCAGTCCAGGGGTGGGAGAAGCCATGCGATATGGGCTATCGACCGGGAGATGCAATTCGCGCCCAACTACTGAAAGAGGCTGGGCTTAATTTAGAACAATATCGGAGGGCTTGTTTATCAGTAGAGGAGTTTATCGATACACTCGCCGCCGAGCGAAAAAGGTGGGCGGAGGAGATAAGGGGAATGGCAAGAGACCATTATTGGGATAGCTTGTCGGAAGATAGCGGATTGATTATTAAACACATAGATGGCATCCTCTCCAAACTAGAAAGAGGTGGGGAATGAAATTCTGTATTAAATGCGGCGGGCAATTGGAAGACGTCTTTGGTGGCGAAACAGTGTTCACTTATTGCTACGATAGAAATTGCTCTAGGTATGGTTTAGTGACTATTGTAGAAAATCAAAAGCCAGAAAAGAAAAGAGCTAAAATAAAGAAAGGAGGATAAAAATATGTCAACTTTACAATATGTTCAACCAACAGATGAACAAAAAGTGGTAATGCAATCTTTTAGAGATAAGTTCGAAGCATTATTCAACGATCTTAAAGCATTGCCAGCTAGTCGTGGTATGTCTTTGGCTTTAACAAAGCTAGAAGAGAGTGCAATGTGGCTTAACAAAGCTATCACTAAAAACGATTAGTATTTTGTTGGCAGGGAGTATCCCTGCCAAGATAATATTAAATAGATCGGATTGAATGTTTAGGCACATTAAAAACTTAATTGATCGGTGGGATGGCGAAAGAGAGACGCAGGTAGTACGGTTAAAGTAGGCCCTCTAGCTAATGACTATCCGTAGCCGCCCTTGATTCGCCTGTCCGGGGCGTGCAAGTTGAAATGGCTTGCTCCCACCGACCAGTTAAGTACCTTAAAATAGATCATCCCTCCGAATCGGAGGGTCATAAAGACCGCTGTGGATGGAGACTAGGGCTTTCCTGGGCTGGCCACAGCGATCCTTGCGATTTATGGAACAAAATAAACGACTTTATCGTGAAATAACCGTTGTCGAGTCATACACTAAAGATAAAAATGGGGTGGTGCATTGGCATTTGTTATTCCCCAACGGAGAGGAATGGATAAGACCCACGCCGTATACTGAGCTACCTTGGGTTGAGGTTAAGAGGAAATCTTAGAGAGAAAATGAGATAATAATAAAAAATGAGTGAAGAAAAGGAAATCATTGTAGGTTGTGATCATGTCAATGTATCTGGCCCGCGAGAGTCAGACGGGAGTTATAGGATTACATTTACCACTGGTGAGTATCAAAAAGATAATATTGCAAAGCTCATTACTTTACCAAGCGAAGTGGAAATAGAGCTTCATGTTAAAATAAGAGTGTGATAGAAGATCAAAGACTCCCTCTAAAGTTAAAATATTTAGAATATTACAAAGAATTGCCAGTGCAGAAATTAGCGGCGGCATCGGTTGGAAGGAACGAAGATACGGCTATAACATGGAAGAAAGAGGATCCGGACTTCGCGGATCAAGTAAAACGAGCAAGGGCCGAATGGGCATTAAGGAAGGCAAAGAAGGTAAGAAGTAATGAGTGGTTGCTAGAGAGAGTTATGCATGAACATTTCAAAGAAAGAAGGACAGACGAGATTACTACTCCATCACCAATTCTAGGAGGAGTGACGAATGGCTTACATTCAAACCACGGCCTTGAAGAAACTCCTAAAGCTCAATAAGAGAGTTAGGGGTATTGCGGGCGGATCAGCGGCATCAAAGACGATATCTATTCTCCAGATTCTGATTGATAAATCCCAGAGCGATCCGAAACAGAAGCTAACATCAATTTGTAGTGAGTCTATGCCGCATCTTAGGAGGGGGGCAATGAGGGATTTCTTAGATATTATGAAAGTTCATAACTATTTTCGTGATGATCGTTGGGATAAGACGAATAGCATCTATACATTTGAGACGGGAAGCGTTATTGAGTTCTTCAGCTTAGATATGCCCCATAAAGTGAGAGGTCCCAGAAGAGATAGGTTGTTTATCAACGAAGCTAATAATAATTCAAAGGAAACATTCGACCAATTAGAGATTAGAACTAACGATGAGATTTGGTTGGACTGGAACCCCACTAATGAGTTTTGGTTTTACACTGATTTGTCTGGCAGGAAAGATGTAGATTTTCTAATCCTTACATACAAAGACAATGAGGGATTAAACAAAAGCATAGTAGATTCTTTGGAGAGTAGAATGGGAAACAAGAATTGGTGGCTTGTATACGGGTTGGGTCAATTAGGAGAAGTGGAAAGCCGGATATACACTGGCTGGGAAGTTGTAGATTCAGTCCCTCACGAAGCAAGGTTATGGAGGTACGGTTTAGATTTTGGATATTCTAACGATCCAACCGCTCTAGATGCGGTGTATCAATACAATGGTGGCTATGTGATAGATCAAATAGTCCATCAGTTAAGAATGTCGAATAGAGCAATTGCAGATACCCTAAAGAATATTCAATCGGCACTTGTAGTTGCTGATAGCGCTGAACCAAAGTCCATTGATGAGATTAAGTCTTACGGTATTAATATTCTGCCATGTGAGAAGGGACCTGGAAGTGTTCTACAAGGCATTCAGTACACACAAGAGCAGAGGATATCTTTAACTAAAAAGAGTGTAGAGACCATCAGGGAATATAGGAACTATCTTTGGATGACAGATAAAGAAGGGAAGATCATTAATGAACCGCAGGATATTAACGATCATCATATGTCTGCTATCCGATATGCAATTGCAAATGGAAGAAGAGTGAATTGGAAGCCCAACGATCCGGGTGGAGTAAAACCCTTCTTTGATGGAATTTTAGCGTAGTGATACAATGTTATTAATGGACGGTATTAAGTTAGAAAACCCAGAATTAACGTTACTCAAGAATAACAAGAAGTCAGGATATAACTATCGTGAGCGCAGGCAGGCAGACTGGGAAGAGAACTATACTTTGTATAGGGATAAAGTAACGATCAATAGATTGACTCAGAGACAATCTGTCAATATGCCCTTGATGAAGCAAACAATTAGAACATTGTTAAAGGACGTTGATGACATGCCAGTACTTCAGTTTGAGAACTTGGATAATAAGAAAGAGGCACAGGTATTCTTGAATGAGTATTGGAAGTGGACTGGAGAGCAAAAGCAAAATAGAATAGAACTTCAGGATATTATTGATAAGCGACAAGTATTCCTATTCGGAAGATCATTCGATCAGTGGCAGATAGTAGATGGAAAAGTGAAGATGACGATTGAAGACCCCCAAGATATTCTAGTATCTCGATATACTGATCCAGTAGACCTTCACTCATCACGATTTTTGATCCACACGCATATCTTTAAGCCATTGTCTACGTTAGAACAGAATAAAGACTATGACCAGAAAGCAGTCGCAAGATTAAAGCAGTTTTACGGTACTAAACTAGGATTAATCAAAGCGGCAGATAATCAGGAAATGTTGATACAGAAGAATAAGAAGATGGCAGATTTAGGTGTATCTGATGTGTATGAGCCAGTGTTAGGAGAAACATATGTTGAGTTGTCTTTGCACTTTGTTTTTAGAGAAGAAAATGGAGAGAGTCAGATCTGGATGTATGTTGAGTGTGATGATATGGAGATTTTGCTAAAGAAACCGTTGGAAGAGATAATCGGAGTAACAAAAGATCATTTTTGGAAAACACATTATCCGTATAACTCGTGGGCTGATGATTTGGAACGTCAGGACTTCTGGTCTGATTCGATCGGAGATATTGTTAGAGTACCAAATAAAGTATTAAATTCGTGGTTTAGCCAGTTAGTAGAGAACAGAACGTTACGCAATTTCGGTATGCACTATTATGACTCGACAATCGAAGGCTTTGTGCCTTCTACATTCAATCCAGTGCCTTGGGGCTGGTATGGAGTTCCCGGTAAACCCAGCGAGGTATTACAGAAAGTAGAGATACCAGAGCTATCAGAGTCCTTGGATGAGATGCAATTTGTATTGACGATGGTCGAGAAGGCATCGGGAGCGACGGCCACACAGCAGGGAGTGCAACAACCTAATCAAACTACCCTCGGAGAAGTTGAGTTAGCGTTGGGACAAGCTAAGGAGAGGGTCAAGGGGATGTCGAAGTTTTACACGCCGGCATGGAAGGATAGGGGAACTATGTTTCTGAAGATGGTGGAGGCTGGAGCCGACAAATTGGATGCGGTGAAGATCTATAAGAAGGGAAGAAACACGGATAATATCTTTGCCCGAGAGATCAGTCCGAAGGATTGGCAAACAGAAGCAGGATATCAGGTGAGAGTGTGGAGTCAAGATGAGAAAAATGCGGAAGATACCGACAAGTTAAATAAACTCAATAACGCCAAAATGGCAATGCCGGATAACATGAAACTAAACGAAGTCTATCAGCGGAAAGTACTAGAATTTGCAGACTTGACTCCGGATGAGATAAACGAAATTATGCAATTAGAACAACAAAAGAGAGACATGCTGGCAAGTCAAGCTGGGATGATGGCTGGTGCGATGCAACCGCCAATGGCTCCAATGCAAACTCCGCCTCAAGCTCCTGCGCCAGCACCTATGGCCCCGTCAATAACAGCTCCTAAGAAAAAGTCAAATAGGTCTAAAGAGACAGTCGACAAATTGAAAGGTTTACGAAGTAAAATCAAGTTAGCATCAAATGAATGAAAACATCAAGTCAATTATAAAAGAGATTGATGACCTTATCGGAAGTGTCAGCAAGAACGGTGAAGAACTTTCTCAGGAAGTTATTGATACTCTTGAAGAGATCGCCAACGATCTTTCGCTAATAAAGGACAAGAAGAAGTCTAAGAATGCCCAAGATTTGGTTGATAAATTAGATAAGCTTATACAGACTACTTCCAACAATGAGGGAGTATCCAAGGAAACAGCTAGGTCGATAGTGTCGGCGATAGAGAAGATTAGGATAGAGACTCCAGCTCCGCAAGTGAATGTAAAACCACCAGAAGTGAATGTAACAGTCCCTCAAATAAAGGCGCCTACTGTAAATATTCCAGAGACAGTTGTCAATTTTCCAGATGAGATTAGGGTCAAGGAACCGTCTTGGATATCGAGAATATTTCCAGTTAGCAAATTGTTAGAGAAGATTGAAGAACTAAAGATGGCGGTAGTTAAGTTCAATTTGCCCACAAAAGCCAGAGATGCTATTGCGGTTAGGCTTTCAGACGGAGAGAAGTTTTATAAAGCTATGGGCGGAATTGCGTCTGCTATTACCAGCGCGGTTCCCTTCACAAAATCAGATGGCATGGACTATCCAGCCCTCTTGGACAATGATAGACACCAGCAGGTGGATGTACTCACCATGCCAGACGTCACAGTAAACACTGGAGATATAGAAATCGGAGCGGTGGAGATAAAGAACTCTACCGATGACACAAGAGCAACGGTTACTTCTAAGGGACTTGCTGTGTTTGACGAGACTACCAATTCACTTTGTCCTGCTGTCTACGATTATATTTCTCTCTCCTATACAGGAAGCAATCTTACTGGAGTAGTCTTCAAGACTGGTGGATCTACCGGAACGACTGTATCCACCCTCACGCTTGGCCATGATGGAAGCGATCAATTAACGAGCGTCACAAAAACATGAGCTTCTTATTTAACCCCTTCTCTGGAAGGTTTGACATAACTCTATCAGCGAGTGAAATTTTAACAAAGATTCTCACTGTTGATGGAGCTGGAACTGGACTTGATTCAGATCTTCTTGATGGACAACATGGTAGTTATTATGCACCACTCACCTCGCTCTCAAGTTATGTTCTAAAGGCAGGGGATACGATGACGGGAGCTCTGTTGTTTATAGACAATACGATTGATATAGGAGCTTCGGGTGCAACAAGACCGCGAACTATCTATGTGGGAACTTCCATAATTAACCCTCTTTTAATTGGCGGCACTTCTACCACTGCCGACCTAACCCTTCAAACCACTTCCGGCGTCGGCACAACAGGTGCCGATATGCACTTTCTGGTGGGAAATAACGGAGCTACTGAAGCGATAACGATACTTAACACTGGCAACGTCGGCATCGGCATCACAGCCCCCACCGCCAAACTCCACATCGTAGGTTCTGCTAATACCCAACAACTCATTGTCAAAGCCAACGCTACTCAAACCGCCAACCTCACCGAATGGCAGAATAGTAGTGGGACAGTGCTAAGTTGTATTGACGGTGCTGGAAAATGGGGGTTAGCAAACGGTCAAGCGGCGGTCACAATAGCTAACGTATTAGTATACGCTGTTAATACAGTTACGGTAACGACTGGCTCCCCAGCTGCAATGGTATTTTTGACTCAGTCAAATCCTGGCGCATCCAGCAGTGCGACATTGTATGGAGTTAATGGTGCAACACAAACTAGTCCAGGAAATGCTCAAAACCATACAGGATCATTGACGGGTGGCGCAATGAATTTCATTCATTGGGGTTCTGGTACTGTAACAAAAGCACGTGGAGTTTTTGGATATTTGGAATGCAAATCAACAGGAAATATTACAGCAGGAAACGTCTTTGAGGCGTATGTAGAACCGCCAGCATCTACGGGGATAATCCAAACTATAAAATTATGCAACTTGAGAAGTATTTCGACGGGGCATACGGGGACAAACTACGCATTATATGTTGAGAGTCAAACTGTCGGTGGAACAAACTACGCCATCTACACTAATGCAGGGACAATCCACGCAGGGGATAAGATTGAATTTACTCAAACAGATGGGAATGAAGCGATTGATTCAGCCAACGACGGTTACATGGATTATTACGCTACTACACTTCACAGGTTCAATAATCCACTTACAATTGCAAATATTAAAAGTGGAGCTACACAGGCGGCAGCAGGTGCGGCGGCTAATGAGCTTTGGAAAACCGCCTCTCATGCAACGTTACCTGATAATGTAGTTTTAATTGGAGTTTAAGGAGGTGTTTAATTATGGCTGGATCATTTAGCGTTACAAGTGGCAATACAACAGTAAATTTTAGTTACACAACAACGACTGTTAAAGTACAGGCAATTGTTACTGATGCGGCAGAGTGGTTATGGAATCATGGATATGGAGATCATGGAACAGCTGAAGTACCAATTCTTTTCTCAAGTCTAACTAATCAGCAAAAACTTAACTTAGTTGATGCTTATGTAAAACAAGTTATAATCGATACAGCTAACACAAACAAATCAGTTAAAGCACAGGACACTGCACGAGCAACTGAGGAAGCAAGTAAACATGTGTTGTAGTATAATTGTCTGAAGGAGGTCTATATGGATAAAGTTAAGGCAATGAATATCATCAAGGAGGCTTGCGCTGGGGTAGTAGCCAATTTGCAGGCTCACCAGATGATCCAACAAGCAATTCAAGAAATTGAAAAAGAGTTGGGACCAAAAGATCAGAAAGACAAGAAGTAATATGTTAGATCAGATACTTGAAAGGATTGGTTTAAAATATGAAGACCTTAGTGGTGTCGAAAAGGAAACTCTTAGAAAGTGGATGGAAGATTTGGGAAAAAGCCAGATTGGTATTGAGAATATTAAGACGTATGTTGATTCGATGCGTGATTCAGTTGCAGAAGAACTCACTAAAACAGGGCATGGAACGAAGCAAGACCTATTTTTGAAAGCTAGACTGAGAAACTATATGCTATTAGGAGCGTTTCTGTCGACTCCAGAGAAAGCAAAACAAGCATTGGATAGAGCATTAGCTGGAATAGTTGCCAAAAAAGGATAATATGCCGTTCAAATCATTAAAGCAAAGAAAATTCATGTGGGCAAAGAAACCAGAGATAGCAAAGAAGTGGACAAAGAAGTACGGATCAAAGATCTCTAAGTCAAAAAAGAAAAAGTGATATAATATTTTTATCCAAACCCTGAAAGGGACGGAAAAATGTCAAAGAAACACGTCAAACCCACGACAGAAGAGCTAGAAGAGAACGCACAAAGGATCGCGGCCGAGTTGGAACAGGAAACTCCACCAGTTATTCCGCAGGAACCGGTAAAAGAACCAGAAAAAACAGAAGAGAAGAAAGAAGAGATCAAAGAGGAGCCAGAAGAAGCTGAGAAAGAGGAGAAACCAGTTGAGAAAGAAGATAAAGAGCAGGTTGATTACAAGAAGAAGTTTATCGAGTCTACTAGAGAAGCACAGATACTTCATGCAAAGAACAAGAAGATAAACGACGCGTTCGAAGAAGCCCAGAAGATACCAACTCCAGATGATGAGCAAATGCAAAAAGAATATGTGGACTGGGATTTAATGAGCGAATTTGAAAAGAAGATGGCAAAAGATAGTTATATTAGCAGGGTTAGGTTTGAATCATTATCTAAAGTAACAGCTGAATTTAAGGACTTAGAGGTATGGCAAGAAAGAGTAGAAAATTTTATTGGCGATCCAAAAACTCTGATAAACAAACCAGAATTAGAGGGGAAACAAGAAGAGTTTAGACTGTTTGCTAACAAACCCAGCAGAAGAGGCGTAGACTTTGATACATTAGTCTCATCCTTCCTTTGGGACGAAAATAAGGCTATGTCTAGCAAACCAAAAAACAAGGGATCAATGTTCGAGACTGGAACTGGCGGTCCGAATGATAATCCCCAACCTAAGCCTGACAAGATTAGCATAGAAGAGGCTAGGGTTCTAAGACAGAGCGATTATGGTAAGTGGAAAGAGTATTTAAAGGCCGGAAAAATAGAAGATATGTAAAACTCGTGGCTGGCAGACCCCTTGACAAACCATTTTATAGGGTATACGATAGCAATCAGATAACTTCCTAACCTCCTGAGCGAGACTGGTAAAAGTCTAATAGATTTTTACTATGTCAAGCGCATACGCAACAAAACTAGCAGAAGGATTTTCACAAAGACTAATGAAAGAGGTCTATGACAGATCTCTTACCGATGTTGTAGTCAACCGAGACTACGAAGGTGAGATTAACGAAGTTGGTTCTAAACTAAATATCCTCAATATTGCTCGTATTTCAGAAAAGACCTACACTGGTGCAGATTTAACTGCAGATTCACTCTACGAGAATAACGCTACTCTTACCATTGATCAGTACAAGTCCTTCTACTGGAAAGAGAAGACCCTTGACCGCTGGTTGTCCTACGTTAAAAATCCACATGCAACTGTAGTTCAACAGAAAGCTGATGAGCGTGCGCATAATATGGATACGTATCTCTTAGGCTTGTATGGAGATGTGGCCGCAGGGAATAGAGTCGGAACAGATGAATCCACTGGGACAGTTACA
>Ga0180732_1000507_pt1 | contig 32891 bp, 38 predicted proteins | sample KR11_01MetaG_FD_148674 | JGI IMG/M metagenome (GOLD analysis project Ga0180732, IMG submission 148674) | Groundwater microbial communities from the Olkiluoto Island deep subsurface site, Finland - KR11_0.1 MetaG | ecosystem: Environmental > Aquatic > Deep subsurface > Groundwater | place...
ATAATTTTTGAAAACATTCTATCATCTGAGTCGGTAAGTGTTATATTGATGGTATATTTCCCACCGATTCCGTTTTTAGGTATAATATATTTTGTTTCCATTGTTGTTGTAAAATCTTTTTCATATGTGTAAACTTCAATATTGTTTGGATTTTTTATTGTTACGTTTCCTGTAAAATCTAAACTCGTTTTATATTTATTTATTGCGTTTATTGTTATTTTAACATCTGAATCAAAAGAGTAAGATAGTTTATCTGTTGTTATTAAAACGTCATAAGGAATTATATCTATTGTTTTATTTATTAGAGTTGGAGAACCTAGAACATCTATTCTAAGAACATATGTTCCATTTGGAATATTGTCGTGTATTAATAGGTTTCTTGACCAAGCATTACCTGCTGGAGACATAGGACCAAGTACCATTTCACTTTTGTCTGGATATATCATTACAATACTAGGAACTCCAAATAAATCTGTAGTTGGTTCAAATTCCATTTCAATTGTATTTCCTGGTTGGTATGTATTGTTATTTGTTGTTAATGTTCCTTCTTCTTGATCTGGTATATCGCTTTCTTCTCCTAATGCAGAATCAATTGTTCTTCTAAATAATTCCCATCCATTTGATTCATATTTTTCTGGATTATCAAAGCCCCAGAAATAAACCTGTCCTTCATAAATTTCATTATGAATTATTGGGTAAGTATTTTGTTTATAAAATTCGCCAATTGGATCACACGACGATATGCCAATTTCTCCACCTGGGCTATATGTTTGATTGTTTAATATGTATACATTTGAATTGGAAGTATAAACAGTTAAACCATCTGTTAAACCAGCGGTTATATCTGTTCCTGGATTTATTATTCTAAATATATTTCCATTACATGTGTTTTCTTCTCCTAAGAAATCTGAAATTACTTTTTCATTTATGTTTAATTTGAATAAACAACCTTTGATGTTAGATCCTTTATTTCTATAATTGTTTATACCAGTTGAAAATAATTTGGTTACTTTTGAGCTTAAAACAGTGTTTATATTTGAACAAAAAGTAGTTTCAGTTGCTGCTGCCATTTCTATTGATACATTGCCTAAAAATATTAAATCAGCTTCTGGGGAATAATCGTTCCAGTTTTGACTGGTTCCTAAAACATCGCCTTGACTAAGCAAATATACATCATGTTTCATAACAGTTTTTAGATAATTACAATATTCGAAATCAGATTCTTCTTCTAAACAACTACAAGGAAGTTTTGGATAACCACAGCCTTTTTCAGATATATATACTATTTTAGATGCATGTACGATTGGTATCAATAGCATTGATATGATTAAAACAGTTATCAATAATCTTCTCATAAATATAGTTTTATATTCCGGCTTATATAATTAATGCTATGTGCTTAAATCGGGGTATTAAGTGGTTTATTGGGGTTTATGTGGTTTTAGTTGCTTTATCATTTATTTTTGTGAAGCAGGTTCTTGCTTTTGACATGGTGATGTATTCTGGTCTAATGGGGGTTCAAAGTGAGGTGTTAAATTCATTATTTTTGACAATAACGTTTTTAGGGTCTACTATATTTTGGGTATTGATAGCAAGTATGTTATGGATTAGTAAAGATAAAAAATTGTCTACATATTTATTTTTAGGACTATTACTTGATACAATATTGGTATTATTGTTGAAATTTAGTTTTTTGAGACCAAGACCAGAGATAGGGGTTTTTAGTGAAATAGGACCTTCTTTCCCTTCTGCTCATACATCAAGAGCATTTTTAGGAGCTTCTTTAATAAAATATCATAGGGGGATATTAATTGTTGTGGCGGTTTTGGTTGCATTTAGTAGATTATATTTAGGCGTTCATTATTTTTCAGATGTAGTGTTTGGAGCAATGAATGGTATACTTATATCAATAATAGTACTTCAACTTCCTGAAAAGAGACTTGAGAAATTTCTTAGTAAAATTGCTAAAAAATTTTAAACGTGGAAATATGTTCCTAATCTTTTTTGTTCTTGGTCTTTTTGTGATCCTGGTTTGTTAGCTCTAGGTCTTGCGTTTTCAGGGTCCTTTCGAAACGTTATATTTACTTTTTGTAAAAATTCATTAAATCCGTTTTGAAGTTCCATTTGTTTTGCATAACCTTTTATTCCTGGTTCGCCTTCAAAGAGCAAAGCTCGGTCTGATAAATAGCTTAAGAATAATAAATCGTGATCAATTACCATAGCTGAACATTCGTGGAGTTCACAAAATTTTCTAATAAGTTTAGCAACTGCTAATCTTTGCTCTGAATCTAAAAACGCAGACGGTTCATCTAATAAATATATTTCAGCTTCTTGAGATAGACAAACAGCAATAGCTACTCTTTGTAATTCTCCACCAGATAAGGTTTTTAGATCGCTTTCTAATAATTTATCTAATGACAGAGGTTTAATTATTTCGGTTTTATAATCGTCTGAATATGGGTTTTTACTTACTGTAGATAATAGTTCAATAACTGTTCCATTAAAATTTTTAGAAATATATTGTGGTTTATATGATATTTTAGTTTGTTTTTCTATTTTACCAACATCTACTTTCAATTCACCTGATAATATTTTAGCAAAGGTTGTTTTACCGAGTGCATTTGAACCAAATATTCCGAGTATTTCTGATTTGTTTATATGACCTGCTTTAATGTTTAAAGAAAAATCTCCTAATTTTTTTTCAATATCTGTCCATTCAAGATATATTTCGGGTTCTGCGGTTGATGACGATTTAGCAAGTTTAAAGTCAATTGAATCTTCTCTAATTCTTGTATTGTCATCTTTTATGTAACCATCTAGGAAAGCATTAATTCCATTTTTTGTTGAATATGGATTTGAAACAATACCATATGTGGCAGGAATTCCATAGAATATGTGTATTCTATCTGCTATGAAATCTAATGTAGCTAGATCGTGTTCTACTACTAGGATAGCTGAATCTTTTGCAAGTTCTCTTATTAGTTTAGCAACTTCCATTCTTTGAAAGACGTCTAAGTAAGATGTTGGTTCATCAAAATAGTAAATATCTGCTTTTCTTTGTGCCGCGATTCCAATAGCTACTCTTTGTAATTCTCCACCAGATAGTTTTGAAAGTTCTCTGTTTAAACAGGATTCTAAACTTAGTTTTTTTATAATCTCGTTTTTATTTCCCTTTTCATTGTGTTTTTCTAAAATATCATTTACTGTTCCTTTTACTTGAGAAAGAATATCTATTTGTTGTGGTTTTACAACAGATGTAATTTTTTCAGTTGTTAATGATTCTAAATGAGTTTGAAGTTCAGTTCCTCTAAACATCTTTATTAGTTCTTCTTGATTTACATTTTCTCCTCCCATATTTGGTTTAATGTTTCCAGATAAAACATTTAGAGCAGTTGTTTTTCCAACACCGTTTGGTCCTAATAGCCCAACAACTTGACCTTTGATTGGATATGGTAATCTGAAGAACATAAATCCATTTTGTCCAAATCTGTGTATTGGAGATTCTTTTAATTTTTCAGGAGTATTAACTACTGTAATTGCTTTGAATGGACACTTTTTAACACAGATTCCACACCCTATACAAAGCTTTTCATCTATTTTTGAAAACCTATCTTCTCCGACGTAAACGCACTTGTTTCCAGTTCTGTTTATTGGACACATGTTAACACACTCTAGTCCACATTTATTAGATTTACAAAAATCTTTGTTTATTACAGCTAATCTCATAACATAAGTTAAGAACCGGTTGTTTATATTTTTAATTTTCAAACACAATTTCTACTTTTTTGTTGAATATTGCTAATGATAGGTCTATAATATCTTCTTCATTTAATGTTGAATTTTTATCTAAATTTTTTATTCGTAATTTGTATTTTTCACCAGTAGGTGTATATATTGTGTTAACTGCCTTTAATGTGGAAGGTGCAATTACACACTGTATAAATTGTTTATAATCTTTTGTCTTTTCAATAATTCTAATTGATTTTCCAAACTTTTTTGCAAGTGCTTTTACAATAGTTCCGCCCTTTCCTACCAATCTTGGTCCATCACCATTTCCAGAAATTATAATAATTGTGTTTGCGTTTATTACTTTTTCTATACTGATATCTTCTAACGTTTTTACCTTTTTACTCAAATTAAATAAGAATCTTGATACCTCTACTTCTATTTGTGTTATTCTATCTATTGCCATTCTTTGTTTACAGATGTCACAAAGTGAATCAGATTCAAGACACTGTTGACAAATTAGAGTTTGCATAACTAATATACAAAATGTAAGGATATAAATGTTGTTTAAGATTATTTTTTAGTTGTTGGTCTGAATTTATTTTCCCATCTATGTATATTTCTTGCAACATAATTGAATTCGTGTTTAATAGATTCTAAAGGATATGTAAACGTGGCTTTTAAAAATATATTTCTAAATGCAATATTTTTCTTTACTCTTATTGAATGTAGTCTTCCCATCATTGTTCCTGCTACAACGAATCTTAAAATAAATGCTAAAAAGAATAATGATTGTATTCCACCAAGACCTAAGAGTGTAATTGTTGAAAGTGGTCCAATTAAAATACCACCAATAAGTGGAGCAACTGCTGCACCAAGTCCTGCAAATAAATTATGGTTTGCTATAAAAGTAGAGTTGTCTTCTTGCGGTGAAACATCTAGTAGGTAATTAAATGATGTTAGGAAAAATCCAGAAAATACGAATGCAGAAAATATTCTTTCTATCATAAGCTGCCATAGATTTGTAACAAATACCATTATTAGTCCAGTAAAGGGGAGTAAAAGTGCACATACGAACATTATTTTTTTATCACCAAATCTATCTGATAGGTGCCCCCAATATTTTTGTGATAGTGTGTTTACAATCATATAAACTGCAATTGAGATTGCATACCAAAAATAACCAATATTGAGATCTCTTAGAACAAAAACTATCCAAAATGGAGCTACTATGTAGATTGCAAAATTCATTAGAGTTTTAAACAATACAAAATTTGAATAATTACTATGTTGATTAATTCCATCAATAAAGTGTTTGAAATTAAATAGTTTTTTATGCTTTTTCCTAATTGGTATTTCAACTATCTTTCCAAGATAAAAATTTGATATTAAACTAAAAATAAATGCAATGCTAAATATTATAATAAAACCATAAACGTTATCAATTATTCCAAGAATCCAACCAGCAATCAGTGATGCTATAAAACTAGTAATGTTTCCAAATATGTTTCGTTTACCAAAGAATGAACCTCGTATATTTCTTGGAACTATATCTGATATCCAAGAGGACCATATGGTGCTATCAATTAAAAGTAACATCATTCTTATTGTTAAAAATAATAATAACCACCATATACCGTTTGTAAAAATAAATGGAATAAGCATTATGGGTATCCAGAATAAACTTGATAGAAATTTAAAAAGTCTGCATGAATTTTTCTTACTTTTGAAAAATCTTATTATTTTAGTTGAAAATATTTGAGTAATATATCCAATTGTTGGTGGTAAGGAACTTATTAAACCAATCATTTGATTTCCAGCTCCAAGAAGCATAGCAAAAGGGATTATGTAATTATCAACAATTCCATTTTTAACAGAATTAGCACTACCTTCTATTACAGAATATTTGAGACTTTCGTCTATCTGCTTTTTATTTGGCTTCATCTTATTCAGCTTCCATCCATATCAATAAAATTCCAAGTGCTACAAGACATATTGGTACAATTCCTTTTAGTACATACCAAAATTCTTGCCAAAGACCTGGACAATATATTGAACCGCATACACTGCTAGGAACAAGAAGCCATAAGCCAGTTAGTAGTATTATTATACCTAGTATGATTTTTCCGGCATTCATGGTCTCACCTATAAATTTATAAAGGTTAGTTCTATATAAATTTACAGCTTGAAGACTATGAGGTCGGTGTGAGATGGAAAATAGCAAATTAGTATCATTTGAGAATTTACCATCTTTTTTCTATATAGAATTAGATATTGAATTTAGGAATCATTTATTCAATGAGGCTAGAAACAATAGATTGTGGGCAGAACTTGCTAAAGATGTAGGATATTCACGAGATCGTTTATTTTGTCTTAGAAGGGGGTTTAGAAATCTTCATAATAAAAAAGAAAAGAATATGATTAATGTGGAATTGGTCAAACAGTTAGCTAAGATTGCTGGAATTACCTTAGAAAAGATAGAGAAACATATTATTTTTGTAAAAAGTGGCGATGGTGGTAGACCAATATCATTAAAACTTCCAATATATGAATCGAAAGAATTAGCATCACTTATTGCTCATGAAATGGGTGATGGGCATCTGAGGGAAAGAACGTTTGTATACTTTAATGAATCTCAAAGACTTATTGATGGTGTAAAAACAAATATTAAAAAGGTATTTGGTAATATTAATCCTAAAGAATATAGAGATGAAAAAGGTACTAGGCTCGTTTATCCTGCTGTAATATCTAGAATTATTTTTTTATGTGGTGGGGTAAGATTTAATAAAGTTACACAAGACTTTGACATACCCAAATGGATAAAAGAAGGAAGCGATGAGATTAAAATTTCATTTATAAGATCTATTTTTGATGATGAATCGTATGTGAATATAGAGGATAAGTACATAACTTTCCAAATGGCGTCTGTTGATTATTGTAAAAAAATGATGATTTCTTTAAAAAAACTGCTTAAAGATTTTGACATAAACACTTTGTTAAGGCATAAAGGAAGTTATATAGATAAAGAAAATATAAAGAAAAACGTGTTTGGTATTACACTAGGAAGATTTGAGAGTATTAATAATTACAAGACAATCATTGGTTTCAATCATTCTGAAAAGCAAAGACAATTAGAAGAACTTATTGAAAGCTATGGACAAGCCAAGTTTATAAAGTATGAGAGTATTGAAAAGATGATTGTAGATAATATGAATGCTAAAAATTTGTTAACTATAAATACTTTAAAAAATGAATTAAATATGACGCATGGTAGAGTTAGAACTCATCTGAATAGTCTTTATCGAAAAGGAATTGTAAATAAGAGTGAAAAACATCCAATCATGTGGAGAGTTAGGTGAATAAAATGGGTTATTATCGTCATTTGAAAAAAACATATAAAACAGAAGAATATGGAAAGTTAATGAAAGAAAGACTTATTTCTTGGAATAAGGAACCTGTTATGGTTAAATTAAAAAAGCCTACTAAGTTAGATCGAGCAAGAGCTCTTGGTTATAAAGCTAAACAAGGATTTGTTGTAGTAAGGGGTAGGATTAGAAAGGGTATGCAAAAGAGAGAGTCAACAGCTGGTGGTAGAAAGCCTTTAAAATCAGGTCAAACTAAACATACAGTTGGAATGAATTTACAACATATTCTTGAAACAAGAGTTGCTAGAAAACATCCAAATCTTGAAGTTGTTAATAGTTATTATGTTGCTGAATCTGGTAAACATATTTGGTATGAAGTAATTATGGTTAATCCTAGTGATTCTGGAATTAAAAAGGATAAGCAAGTTAAGAAATTAGCTCTTCAAAAAGGTAGAGTTTATAGAGGATTAACTTCTTCTGGAAAAGCTTCTCGTGGTCTTGGTAGAGGACAAGGTTTTGAACGGAAATAGATTCTCAACTACTTCTACACCGGTGTAAGTATCTGCTTTAAAACCATTTGAATTCTAATAAAAATAGTGATTAAATGCAAAATGAAAAATTAAATTTTAGTATACCGTTTGAAAAAGAACCAATTTATCCTATATTGGCTCAAATTGTATATAATTATAATAATTTGAAGGGTGGATGCCAATGTGGTTATGGTTACGATTCAAAATATCATTATAATGGCGAATGGATTCTTATGAAAGGCAAACAAAAAAATAATGGAAACATTATTGATAAGATTAAGCAGAAGATTAATAAGAAGAAAGATTGGGAAAAAGAAGAATATATAACGGTACAAGAATTAGTTGATTTAGACATACTTGAAGAAGTGAAATATAATAATGAAATACGGACCATAGTATCTGACAAAGGAAAATTGTTTGTTGAAAGTTCTTTGGTTGGAGCATTCACCGACTACGTGGAATATAAATCGCTACTTAGTAAAAAACCAAATCCAGTTGGTGTTGATGTTATTTTGTATCTTTATGAAAATAAAGCCACTAATTATTCAACAATGCGAAATGAGTTAGAAAAGATATATAAAGAACACGGGATAGAAAAACATAATGATCTTCAGATAAAAGCTGCTGTAAAATATTTGTTTAACAATGATTATATTTGTGAAAATGGATTAAGTATACTTCATACACCAGATGAAAGATTAAAATTAGAATTAGAAGCTTCCGATAATCAAACAGTTGAAGAATTTCGTAAAAAATTGGAAAAAGACCATCCAACATTTAAAGCTGGTGATATATTAAGTATAAATAATGATAGAATTTATTTTGTTAATCAGTGTGCATTAATATCTTTAAGATATATCAATAAAGCAATTGAAATTGTAAATAAATAATTATTTTATTTTTTAATAACGTTTTCTATATTTTTTCCATTTTTCCACAAATTTTTAAATGTTTTTGTAAACACGTTTGATAATGCATAACTTTCAACCCATATTGATGTGTATATTCCACGTTCAGGTTGAGAAAGTCTAAATATAATAGATTTTTCATCTATTACAGCAAATCTAGGAAAATTATGTTTTAAGTGTTTAATTTCAAAACCAATCTTCTTGTATTTTTTAGCATTTTTTATATTTTTAGATGATATAATTCCAATTATTTTACATTCAACACCTCTTTTGATTGCATTTTTGAATTCTTTTTCTAAATCAGGATTTAAACTAAAATTATTTGTGCATAATATAAAACTTTTTTTAGCTGTTTTCAATAATTCTAAACCTTTTTCAGGAAAAGATTCCTTACCAAACATTGTCCATATTTTTTCTTCAGATGTTCTTTTTTTCTTAATTTTATTTTTAATTTTCTTTAATGATGTATTTATTTCCTTTTTCATTTCTTGTATTTTGTTTTCTTTTATTTTCAGAAGTTTGTCTGCGGCAATATTTGGTAATATTGCATAATATTCTTTTGGGAATCCAGGAGAAATTTCAACCAAACCTTTCATTTTTAATAATTCTAATACTGTGTAAATTTTGCTCTGTGGTATTCTGGCTAATTTGCTTATGTCAGCTGCTTTTAATTGCCCCTGTTCTACTAGAGTAGAATAGGCTTTTATTTCATATGGACTCAGTCCAAGCTTAATGAATATTTTTTCTAAGAGTTCTGTCATAATGATAATTTTAATTTTAAACATATATAAACTTACTATTACACCGGTGTTCTCGTGGTTATGTTACGTAGACAATAATGCAGTTGTGTCTGAAAAATAACACTGTCGAATTTTTTTAGACGATAAACTACGATTGACGAGTTAATATACACTTTAAATATCTGTATTGTTTATAATTAAATAGATAAACATGGTTGATATAAAACAAGTTCTTGAAGAGAAGAAAGCCGAAATCGACAGGATAATAGAAAAATATATTCCTAAGAAATATGATAAAGATAGTTTGATTTTTACAACTGGCACACCTAGATATGAACATGATGTTGATGCAATCAACAAGGGTATTGCTGAACCTATATGGGATTTATTGAGTCGTGGTGGGAAAAGATGGAGACCAGTCTTATTCTTATTAATTGCCGAAGCTCTAGGCAAAGACCCAGAAAAAGTAAAAGATTTCGTTATTATACCAGAAGTTGTTCATAACGGGACATTGATGATAGATGATATTGAAGATAACAGTGAACTGAGAAGAGGTAAGCCATGCACTCACAAGATATTTGGTGTTGATATTGCAATCAATGCTGGAAATACAATGTATTATTTACCTTTGCTTGCATTGATGAAAAATAAAGATAAATTCAATACAGAAATATTAGTTAAAGTTTATGAAATATATATCCAGGAAATGATAAATCTTAGTTTTGGGCAAGCATATGATATCACTTGGCATAAAGGTCTAGCTAATGCTGATATTCTAACTGAAAAACAATATCTTCAGATGTGTGCATTTAAGACAGGCACTTTAGCAAGAATGTCTGCGAAAATAGCAGCTGTACTGTCAGATGCTTCTGATGAACAGACAGAAGCAATCGGGAAGTTAACAGAAACAATTGGTGTTGCTTTTCAGATTCAAGATGATATATTGAATCTAACTGCCACAAGTGATAGTGCACAGTTTGTCAAAGATTATATTGGAAGCGATATGACAGAGGGTAAGAGGACACTTATGGTTATACATACTTTACAAAAGGCTTCTGAAGATGACAGGAAAAGATTAATAGAAATTCTTAAAATGCATAGTTCAGATTCTAAAATCAAAGAAGAGGGCATTTCTATAATAAAGAAATATGATTCTGTTAATTATGCAAAGGAGTTTGCAAAAAATATGGTAAAGGAAGCATGGAAAGATGTTGATAATTTATTACCAGAATCAGAAGCTAAGGATAAGTTAAAGGCATTTGCAGACTATCTTGTAGAAAGAGAAATATGAATCTAAAGGGTTATTGAAAATGTGTAGAATTACTTTTGAATTCAAAGGTGATAGAGACTATTCTAAAAAACATAATACTATTAAATCAGATTTTCCTGCTTGGGCATGTATTGAATTCACAAAAAGATGTAATTTTTATTGTAGTTATTGTTTTGCTGGAGAAAAAACACAAGGAGAAAATGAGTTGACTACTGAAGAATATAAATCATATTTTAGTCAATTAAAGAAACTTAATTTTAAACAAGTTTCATTGTTAGGTGGCGAACCATTATTACGTAAAGATTTTTGGAAACTTTTAAAAGAAATGCGAGATCATAATTTCCAAGTAAAGCTGGCAACAAATTGTACTCTTTTAGATGAAAATAAGATAAAAAAACTTGATAAATTAGGTGTTATGTCAATACAAATTCCTTTGGATACTACAGATAGAGAAACTTATGCTAAAATAAAGGGTTCTAATCCAGAACAATTTGATAAAATATTGGAAAATCTTAAATTAATTAAAAAAACAAATATGCATCATATTGTGAGCTGTGTATTAACAAAAATGAATAAAGATGCCCCATCAAAATTAATGAAATTTTGTTATGAACAGGATATTGACACACTAAGCATATTTCAACCAATAGTAACAGGATATTGTACTCATGAAAATTTATTTTCAATATCTGAATATTTGAAAAAAATGAAAGAAATTATAGACGAATTTATAACTTATGATAGAAAATGGTTAATAGATATTGAAGGTCCTACATTTGAATCTTATGATTGGTTAAGAGCTTATTCAAAACAAGTAAAAGTAAACTTTGCAGGTTGTAAAGCAGGAAGGAGAATATGTGCATTAAGTGCAGACGGATATCTTATTCCCTGTCCTTGTATGGATATACCAATATTTTATGAAGGTAATATAAGAAAAAATAGTCTTAAAGATATGTGGGAATCGGGATTCAAATTATTTAGACAGCCACCAGAAGAATGTAGAGGATGCAAACAGTATAAGGGCTGTATGGGTGGTTGTAGAGTACTTGCATATGGGTATACAAAAAAAGTTGATGGAATGGATCCAACATGCTTTAAACTTAACAAAAATATATTTAAAACGAAGTGATTAAATGAAGTCATTAATAATTCTAAAAATTGGCGGGAGCATAATTACAGATAAGAAAAGTGACGAACCTAAGGTTGATTATGAAAATCTTGAAAGAATATCAAAAGAGATAAAACAAGGATATGATTCAGATAAAATAAATTTAATTCTTATACATGGTGCAGGTTCTTATGGTCATAATATTGTAAAGAGAACCGGAATAAATAATGGAATAGTTAATAAGAAGCAATTAGTTGATTTTGCTGAAACGCAGAGACTTCAAAACGAATTAAATTCTATTATAACAAAGAAATTAATTGAAAATGGATTACCAACAATTCCGTGCCAAGCATCTTCATTTATGATCGGAGATGGTGGAAGATTGCAAGAGATAGATATTGAAGCAATAGAAGGAATGCTTAAGATTGATATGATTCCGGTGTTGTATGGCGTTCCTGTATATGATAAGTTACAAAAATGTTCTATATTATCTGGCGATCAGATAGCACCATATTTAGCTAGAAAACTTAATGCTGAGTTAATAATTCATGCAACAAATGTTAATGGAATTTATACAAAGGATCCAAACCAATTTGATGACGCAGAACACATATCTGAAATAACTGTAGATAATTTTGAGGAAATTAAAAAGTTAGTAAGTGGTTCTCTTGATACTGATGTAACAGGTGGCATGCTTAATAAGATTTCAGAACTAATGAATATTGGAGTAAGTTCACAAATAATAAGTGGTATTATTCCAGGAAATATAATTAAAGCGTTGAGAGGAGAATGTATAGGTACAGTTGTAAGAGGTGTTTGAATGGAAGAAATAATTTTAGTTGATGAAAATGACAATGAAATTGGGTTTATGGAGAAGCTAGAAGCTCATCAAGATGGTGGAAGGCTTCATAGATGCTTTTCTATATTTGTTTTTAATTCTGAAGGAAAGATGCTTTTACAGAAAAGAGCTAAAGTAAAATATCATTTCGGAGAACTGTGGGCAAATACTTGTTGTAGTCATCCTAATAAGGGAGAAGAAACCGATGTTGCTGTTCATAGAAAACTTATGCAGGAATTTGGTTTTGATACAGAATTGAAAGAAGTATTTACGTTTATATACAAAGCCTACGATGCTGGTAGTCAGTTAACAGAACATGAATTTGATCATGTCTTTATAGGAACATTTGATGGTGAACCTAAACCAAATCCAGAAGAGATCGGTGAGTATGATTGGGTTGAGATTAATTGGTTAAAGAAAGATGTTCAAGAAAACCCTAGTAAATATAGTCCATGGTTTAAAATTGCACTGGATAAGGTTTTAAAACATTTAGAAAAGTGATTTTATGGAACTTACACAAGACTTAATAAAGTTTAGAGATGAGTGTATAGTACATTATGAAAAAGCTGATAGTGTTGTTCATCAGTGGATGCATATTAAAATGGTAGCTGAAGGTTCTGCATTTTTTGTTAAAGTAATGGGTGGAAATGAGAGAGAACAACAGTTAGCTTATGTTGCTGGGCTATTGCATGATTGGACAAGAAAAAAAATGAATCAGAACCAAGACACAATATAACAAGTGTGGTTTTAGCATTAGAACTATTGAAAAAATATTCTTTTACTGAAGATGAAATAAATGAAATATCTAGAGCAATAAGAGATCATAGAAAACCACATGAATGGAAAACAAGAATTCATCAAAGTGTTTATCTTGCTGATAAATTATTTGAACACATGGGAGCATATATTACATTTAGAGCAGGTGCTTGGGTTGGGGAAACAGGAGAAAAGTATTCTGGTCCAGATGCGGTATATAAATTACTCGATTATTGTAAAGGTGCTGAAGAGAGAATATTTTTAGAAAACAATTATCCAAAAAGATTTGAGAAACTTACAAAATATCAATTTAAGTGGATGTATGATTTTATGGATGCTTTGAAAGATAGAGAAGAATGGATAATTGATATTGTAGTGAAATTTTTTAAAGTTGGAGAAAATAATGAAGATCTTGAACAGGCTATTTTAAATTTTAAACCATCTGGAAAAAAACAAGAATTGTGGCATAAAGAAACATTAGATTATATACAAGGAAGAAAATTTGAAGAATTTGGGAGAATGGTTGAATGAATGACTATGTAGATATTGCAGTTGGAATAATTTTAGATGGAAATAGGTTTTTAGTTGAAAAACGAACAGGTGATAATGACATTGATCCTGATTTAATATGTTTACCAGGCGGGCATCTTGATCTTAATGAAACTTTAGAAGAGTGTGTAAAAAGAGAAATGGAAGAAGAGTTTGGTATAATTATAAATGATCCACAATTTATTTGTAAAAGTCCATATATTCACAGTAATGGGGAAAAAGCAATGTTACATTATTTTGTTATAAAGAAATATCATGGTGAAATAAAATCAACAGAAGCAAGTTATGTTTATTGGGAGTCTAATCCTAATAATTTGAGTACAGCTGTTGATAGAGAAGCACTATCAAAACTTAACCTTTAAAACCTTTAAATCTAAATTCTAGTTATGAGATTTTACGATCTTGAAATACAAAGTAGTTTAGGAGAAGGAGCAAACTCTGTAGCAGAGATAGCTAGATTTGCAGAACATCTTGGTTATTCAGGAATAGCTATTTGTAATAAATACGAAAGTCTTGAACAGATTAGAAAATTAAAAGAAGAAATTTCAAAAATTGAGACTACAGTTGAGATATATGTAGGTGTTAAAATAAAAACAGAAAGCGTTGAAGAGTTGAGAAAAATTATTGAACAGGTTAGAGAAGAAGTTATGGTCGTAGTAGTTGCAGGTGGAAACTATTCAATTAATAGGGCTGCTTGTGAAAATCCAAAAGTTGATATTTTAGCTCATCCTGAGTTTGGAAGAATAGATAGTGGATTAGATGAAGTTTGTTTAAATCTTGCTAAAAAGAATAATGTTGCTATTCAGATTAATTTTACAGAAATTGCTGAAAAGTATAGAAGGGGGAGATCTTCTCTGTTAGGCAGAATGGATAGAAACATTAGATTAACGAGAGAATTAAGTGTTCCAACAATTGTATGTTCTGGTGCAAAAAGTATTTGGGATATGAGAGATCCTAGAGAGATGATATCAATAGTTAATATTTTTGGATTAGAAATAGAAAAATCGTTTTCATGTTTGAGTATGGTTCCACAAAATATAATTGAAGATAATAAGAAAAGATTAAGTGGAGAAAAAATAACAGAGGGTGTTGAACTTGGATAGACCAAATCATTTACCATCAACTCTTAGAAGTAAAAAGAGATATATTGCATTTCAAGTCATGTCTGAAAAGAAAATACTTAATGACGATGTATTTAATGGAATATGGCATTCATTATTGAATTTCTTAGGAGAATATGGAACAGCTAAAACAGGATTTTGGTTGTTAAAGACAACATATATTGAAGATAAACAATTAGGTCTAATTAAATGTAATCATAATTATGTAGAAGAAGTTAGAGCAGGTTTAGCAGTTATGCAAAGAATTGGAGATTCAAGAGTTATTGTTAAAGTACTTGGAGTATCAGGTACAATTAAAGCTGCTCAAAAAAAGTTCTTTGACGAAGTTGATTTGTTTAACTTTACTTAATTATTAAATACTTCTCTATTCTATTAGTTTCTATGATAAGACAGCCTATAGTATGTGTGCCTTATCTCATTTTCAGTTTCTTCCCAAGGAATAACTATCACCTAATTTTCTGTAGAACTCGGTTGCTTAATAAAGATTTTTTTGGTTAGTTATTTTTGAAGAAATTAAAGATTTATAAATTTAAGAATATAAGGATACACTATGAAAGAAAACAAGATCATAATTATCATAAATAAACCCACTGAAGAAGTTTTTGAATTTACAACGAATCCTAAAAATACACATTTGTGGATTCCTTCAATTGAAAAAGAGATTGCTGAAAAATATCCTCCTGAAATAGGCACTAAATATAAAAACTGTGGAAAAGATTTAAAATGGAATTTCTATAAAGTTTTAGAATTTGGGAAAAATAAAATATTTACTTTAACCGACTTAAATGAAAACTATCATGTTAAATATGCATATAGAAAATTAAGTGATAATAAAACAGAAATGGAATATTTTGAATGGATGAAAAGTGGTGAGTTAAAAAATCCATTTACTAAAGATATTCTACAAAATCTGAAATTAGTATTAGAAAAAATAAAATAAATATTTATTATATATAATTATTCTTGTGCCCAGAAAGGCGGAATAATATCCTGCGGTTCTTCTTCTTGAGAAACTTCTGTATTTTCTAATTCTTTTCTTGGTTCATATCCCATAAACTCTCTTAACTCATTCGGCGTGAAAACAGATCTGCCTGCGGCTTTGATTTGAGAAAGCTGATAAACTATCTTGGCTTCTCTTTCTTCATCTCGTCTGTATGTTCCAGACATAATTATTTCTTTAAACAGAGTTAAGATACATATAAATTTATAGAAGATAATAATCAGGATAGAGATGATTATTATGAATACTAATATTATTGATTACCCAGACAGTTCATACTCAGAAGTAATTATAAATAAAACAACACGAGATTTCATGTTTAACAAATTATGTAATCAATATGATGTTAATTTTACAACACCATTAGGAAAGATTATCGGAATCGAACCTAAGGCCATAAGAAATTTTCTAAATGGAGGATTTGTAAAGGTTCATACAATACAGAGATTAAAAGAAGCAGGAAATTTCTCAGATGAACTAGTCAGAAACTCTATAGTTTGGATAGATAGAATAGAAAATCCTAGTTTACCAATAAATTTTGATTGCAAAGAAGGTGCAAGATTAGATGCTGGAATATATAATGAAGGTAGAATTAGAGAGAGATGTGTAGAATACCATAATAAAGATAGAGATGCTTTAAAGATCATGTTAAACTGTTCAAAATCGATCCTGGGTAAAATGTTTAATCCAACTATATCAATAGATAAAAGAAATGGTACAAGTTGTATTTATTTTCCACCAATTTTTGTAAGACATTATGTTAAACTAGGAATAGCAGAAAAAGCCAAAAAGTATATGAAAACAGGAGTTCCGGATTATATAATGAAGAATCAGGAATATCAAAGAATTTGGTTACAAGGAACATTGACAGAGGAGGCTTCATTACATCCTTGTGTTTCTAGAAGAAAATCAGGATATTGTATAACACCAAGAATACAGCTTAATAGAAATATTTCAGCTGATTTTAATATAGATTATAACAAAAAAGTTCTTTTTAGAAACGAGATAACAAAAACAATCCTACAGAAATTAGATAAAAATCTAAACAAACTTATAAATGATGAAGCTAAGATGTTAAAAAATTTTGAAATAAATGTAAAACCAAGATTTTCAAAATTACATATAGCTAATAATGGTACTAAATCAGCTACATACTCAATTATGTTGAGTAATTCTAATCAATGTGAAAGATGGCTAGAGAACATAGGATTTGAATTAAAGAGGCAAGAAAAGCAAATGAAGCTATTATTAAATAATTCTGGATTCCAAATGAGTAAAGCTTCTTTACAAGAGGTATTGATAAACTTTTACTCTCTATTTCCATTATATTTAAGAACAAGAAAGAAAATATATATAAACAAGTGGTTGCAAGAAGACCAAAAGAAAGAGTTATTAGGTGATTATTATGACAATTAGACAGCCCATAGTTGTGGTCCTCGGACATTAGATTAAGTTTATGCTTATTTAACCGAAAATGTTGACCACGGGAAGACAACTTTGTTAGACAAAGTTAGAGAAACTACTGTTGCAAAGCGTGAGGCTGGTGGAATAACGCAGTCTATAGGGGCAACTAGTATACCAATTGATGCTGTTAAAAATATATGTGGTTCATTATTAGAGAAACTAAAATTAAAAATTACAATTCCAGGGCTGTTAATAATAGATACGCCAGGCCACGAAAGTTTTTGTTCTCTCAGAGAAAGGGGAGGAAGTTGTGCAGATATTGCTGTTCTTGTAGTTGATATTAATGAAGGATTTAAACCACAAACAGATGAATCACTTGGATTTCTTAAACAATTTAAAACGCCATTTTTAGTTGCAGCTACAAAAATAGATAGAATAACTGGATGGATAAAACATGAAGGTGAATGTTTTTATGAATCTTTTGAAAAGCAACCTCAGTGGGTAAAAGAAAAATTTGATGAAATGTTTTATAATTTAGTTGGACAACTTTCAGAAAGAGGGTTTGAGTGTGAAAGATATGATCGAGTAGAAGATTTTAAGAAAATGGTTTCTATTGTTCCTTGTTCAGGAATAAGTGGAGAAGGCATTCCAGAAGTATTGATGCTTTTAACTGGATTATCTCAACAATTTTTAAAAGAAAGATTAGAAGTGGTAGAAGGAATTGGGAAAGGTTCTGTACTTGAAGTAAAAGAAGTAAAAGGACTTGGAACTACAATTGATGTTATACTTTATGATGGAGAGATGAAAAAAGGCGATTGGTTAATAATTGGTGGAACTGAACCCATTGTTACAAAAATTAAATCTCTGTTAAAACCGCCAGCTATGAAAGAATTAAGAGTTGAAAAACAATTTGAACAGGTAGATTATGTTCATGCAGCAGCTGGAATTAAAATATCAGCACCAGATTTAGAAAATGTTATGGCAGGTTCTCCAATAGCAGCAGTTACTGATAAGTCAAAGGTTGAAGATATAAAAAAAGAAATGATGGAAGCTGTAAAGCAAATACAATTTGAAACAAGTGGAGATGGTGTTATAGTCAAAGCAGATAATCTTGGAAGTTTAGAAGCACTAGTTCATATATTGAAAAAGAAAGATATTCCAATTAGAAAAGCTTCTGTTGGGGAAATTAACAAGAAAGATATTCTTGAAATTGAAACAGTTAAAGATCCTTTAAGAAAAGTTATAATTGGGTTTAATGTTCCTATTACTGAAATTGCAGAGCAAGATGCTAAAGATAGAAATATTAAAATTTTAAAAAGTCCAATAATTTATAGATTATTTGAAGATTATGAAGTTTTTGTTAAAGAAACTTATGAAAAAATTAAGATTCAAAAGTTATTACAAATAACAAGACCGGCTAAAATCCGATTATTGAGAGGAATGGTATTTAGACAAAATGATCCAGCTATTGTTGGTGTTGAAGTTGAGGAAGGAATTTTAAAATCAGGAGTTAAACTTAAAAGAGGATCTGGAGAAATTGGAGTTGTTAAAGCAATTCAGAAAGAAAATGTTTCTGTTTCTGAAGCTGTAAAAGGAGATAAGGTTGCTGTTTCTATTGAAGGTCCAACCGTTGGAAGACATATTAATGAGGATGATGTTTTGACAACTGTAATGCATAAGAATGATATTAAGATTTTAGAAGAACTTGGTATGATTAAGGAAGCTGAACTTGCTAAAGAAATCCTAAAATAAACAATAGTGCTACTAGAATTGGTTGATGTATTAAATAGAGAATTAAGGAATACTTTCCTAGATATGAAATGTGTTTTATAATTGAAGTTTCTGAATAGTCGTTGATATTGAAAGTTCTTTTATTTTTTCTATATAATGTGTTTCCAGCAAATAATCCAATCAAGACAATTCCAAACCATGGTAAGATTGGAAAATAATCAAAGGTAGGAAAGCTTTGAGGAATTAACCATAAAAGTAGTGGAATTTTAATTGTGTTTTGTAAATAAATTCCAGACCCGATTAATAGTAAACCCAAAATAAGATTTAATTTTTTAAAATTCAGGAATGGTATTGCTAAGATAATAGAAAAACCAATTAGATGTAATATTCCAAATATGATAAATGTGCTTGGAAACAATATCCAGGTAATAAATGTTATTCCTAAACCGAGCCCAAATATTTTTAATCCACGTTTTAAATATTTTAGATAGATTTCTTTAATTGATTTATGTTTAACTCGGTTGTAGCTAAGTATAAGAGAAAGACCAACTAAGAAAATAAACATTCCTCCTATAAATCTTGGAAATAGATACCAGTAAGTCCAACCACTTTGTATTGTGTATAAATTAAAATATTTGAGAGTATAAGACCAATTAAAGATAATCATTAGAATTATTGCTATGCCACGTAGAAAGTCTATTTCCCAAAACCTTTTCATAATAGATTATTGTTGCTATAATATAAAACTTTAAATAGTTTATTTTATCACTATATTTAGCTCGGATATGTGGCTGCCTAGCAGCAAAAAAACTGAGGTGAAAAAATGTTTAAAGTAGTAATTAATGAGCCAAAGAGTAAAAAATCGTATCAAATAGAGAAAGATGTAATTTCTTTGATAGGAACAAAAATAGGAGAAAAGTTTGACGGTTCTGCATTAGGTCTTAGTGGATTTACTTTAGAACTTACTGGTGGGTCTGATAAGGACGGAACACCAATGAGAAAAGATTTAGATGGTTCAACAAGGAAAAAAGCACTTCTTACAAAAGGTGTTGGATTTAGAGGTGGAAAAACTAAGAAAGTTCACGGAAAAAAGAAATATCTAATAGTTAAAGGAATGAGAAAAAGAAAATATATTAGAGGAAATACAATAAGCGACGAGATCGCTCAAATTAACTGTAAAATTATAGAGGGTGAAGGAGATATAGAACTTATGTTAGGAATTAAGAAAGAAGTTCCAACTGAAGAAATTAAGAAAGAAGGTGAGTAAGTTCAAAAAAATAGATGAAAGATTAATTCCAGAAGTAAATATAGGAACACTTGGTCATGTTGATCATGGAAAATCTACATTAGTAGAAGCAATTTCTGGTAAATGGCCATCTGTGCATTCTGAAGAATTAAAAAGAGGAATTACAATTAGATTAGGTTATGCAGATGCAACTATCTATAGATGTAAAAAGTGTAAAGGACTGACTTCAAAAGATAAATGTGGTACGTGTATGGAAGTGTGTGAAGCAGAAAGAACAGTTTCTTTTGTAGATGCACCAGGACATGAAACTTTAATGGCAACGGTTTTAGCAGGAGCATCATTAATGGATGGGGTTATTTTTACAATAGCTGCGAATGAAAAATGTCCTCAACCACAAACTCAAGAACATTTAATGGTTTTAGATATTGTTGGAATAAAAAATATTATAATTATACAAACTAAAATTGATTTGGTTTCAAAAGAACAGGCTTTAGAAAATTATAAACAGATTAAGGAATTTGTTAAAGGAACAGTTGCTGAAAATGCGCCAATTATTCCTGTTTCTGCTAAGCAAAATTTGAATATTGATATTTTACTTGAAACTATACAAGAAAAAATACTTACCCCAAAGAGAGATATTACAAAGTCTGTAAAAATGTTTATTGTTCGTTCATTTGATGTTAATAGTCCGGGAGTAGAACCAAAGAAATTAAAGGGTGGGGTTCTGGGAGGAGGAATAATAGAAGGAATTTTGAAAGTTGGAGATGAGGTAGAAATTAAACCAATTAAGATTAAAGGAAAGTGGAAAACTTTAACAACAAAAATTATTGGTTTACAAAAAGCAGGTAAGAATTTAGAACAAGCAGGACCAGGTGGATTATTAGGTGTATTAACTGAATTGGATCCATATTTAACAAAAGCAGATTCATTAACAGGTTCAATTGTTGGTAAAAATCTTCCAAATGTTCATAATAATTTAGAGTTAGAATTTGAACTATTCAATAAGAGTATTGGAATGAAAAAAGGAGAACCGCTATTATTAAATGTTGGAACCGGAAGAACAGTTGGAACTATTACAGAATTAAAGGGTAAGAAGTGTAAAGTTGTTTTGAAAATACCTATTTGTGCAGATAAAGGAGAAAGAGTTGTTATTTCTAGAAGAACTGGAGAAAGATGGAGACTTTCTGGCTGGTCAAAGATACTTTAATTGACGAATAGACGAATTGACATTTAAAGCTTATTTTCTAATTAGTATTATGTTTAATTATGTTGCATTGGGGGAACATAAGAAAACTTCAGAAAAATTAAATCAGAATTTGAAGTTATGTGCAGAAAAGGAAGTATATTTAAAAGATTTGATAGAAACACAGAAAACGTTTTCTGGTATATTAAATATTTCTTCTCAAGAAAAAGTTAAATCTTTTATTAGTGAGAATCCTTGGTATTTTGTATTTGTTGATTATCTATACCCGCCAGAGAAATCAAAGACCTAAAACTATATAAATAGGGTAAGACAATTGTATTTTATGCGAAAGCTATTATTTGTTTCACTGTTAGTTTTTATACTATTTGCTCAAGCAGCATTTGCAACTGACTTTTCAATTGCAATAGATGGAGAGGAGTCATATAGAGCAGGAGCAGAAGAGGTAGCAACATTAAGTATAACTAATAGTGGGGCTGGAGAATGGTTTAGTGTTTCTATAATTGGTTCAAATTCTGATTGGGTAGTTCCAGACACATCAAGTGGTAATATTAAAGTGCCAATTGGAGAAATCGGAACACTTGATATTTTTATTACACCTGGTAAAGATGCAATTCCAATAACATATGAATATACTGTTTCTGTAACAAAACTTAAATCAGATACTTCTAAAAATGAAAAAATAGAAAAAATATTATTAGTACAGGTTGTTCAAGTTACTGATTTAATTGTAGGTGAATTCGAATTAAGCTGTTATGAGTGTGATAAAGAAATTACAGTAACTGGTGCTTTATACAACGTTGGAACGAGAGATGTTCCAGCAAAATTAACATTGTCATTTGGAGATGATGAAAGAATTATAGAAGTTGCGGAATTGAAAGCTTGGGAAGAAGAAGCATTTGCAGAAACATTTGATTTAACTAATCTTCCTCCAAAGGCATATGAAATAACTGCAAAAATTACTAGTAAACAAGCTTTGATGTTTAGCGATGTTAGAGAATTTAGAATACCTCAAATAGAAGATATTAGTTTTGAAGAAAAATCATTTACAACACCTTTTGGAAGATTTGTTTCAATTGAAGCAAATAATGAAGCAAACTATAAAACTGAGGTAACATTTGAATCAGAAGTTCAAAAAGCATGGTATATATTATACAGCGGACCTGAACCAGTTAGTGAAGGTGATGTTAATACTTGGGTTGTTACATTAGATGCAGAAGAAGATTATACTTTAGGCTATAATGAAATTTATTGGCCAACATATGTGTTTGTTATACTTATTTTAATTTTTGGATTTATACTTTATTTGAATTATACTGCAGTTACATTAAGTAAAGCAATTGTTGGTAAGAATATTGTAAAGCCTGGTAAGGAAATGTCTGTTTCGATAACAGTTAAAAATAAAATAAGAACTTTATCAAATCTTATTGTAAAAGATATTATTCCAGAAGGGTTTGGTTTAGTTACAAAATTTGATACGATTAAACCAACTCTTAGAAAAACACATTCTGGAATAGAAGTTATTTGGAAGATTGGTGATTTAAAACCTCATGAACAAAGAGTATTACACTATAAGATTAAACCAATTAAAATGTTTAAAGGAAGAAAGCATTTACCTAAAGCATCATTAATTGCTAAGTTTGCAGAAAAGACAATTAAGAAAGTATCAAATCTTGTTTCAATTTATACAGAAGGAAACGAACCATCTATTGTTCCAGTTGATATTTCAAAATAGTAAGTTATAAATATCGTTCTATATAATCTGTATTATCCCCGAATAGCTCAGCCTGGCTAGAGCGCGCGACTGTAGATGAGTACGTTTAGTATTTGTTGCTTAGCACGTGTTCGGCAAAAATCGCGAGGTCCCGTGTTCAAATCACGGTTCGGGGACCATTATAATTATGGTTCCCTATGAGGACACGATGTACGATGATTAGCAACCTTTAAATACTTTAATACATTAACAATAATTGTCGCCGGTCAAAGAGGAGCGGAAAGACCTGTTCCCATTTCGAACACAGTAGTGAATTGCTCCATCGATTTTGTCGGTACTGTAGAAAATACGGGAAAGCAAAGACACTGGCGATTTTTTCTTTTATCTAACTTATTTAAATATAGTAATGGATAAAAATAGAATAGTGCCTGGATAGTATAGTGGCCTAGTATGTCGCCCTGTCACGGCGATGACCGGGGTTCAAATCCCCGTCCGGGCGCCAAACATGGGTCCGTAACTCAGTCTGGTCAGAGTATCAGGCTTTTAAATTAATTTTAAAAGCTGTGACGAAAGAATGATGAAGATACCTGAGAGTCGCGGGTTCGAATCCCGTCGGACCCACCATTATGTTTGTCGATGTGGCTCAGCCTGGTTAGAGCGCATGACTCATAACATTGTTTATGAGTTTCGAGATTATTTCGATGAGAGATATCATGAGGCCGAGGGTTCAAATCCCTCTATCGACACCATTTACCAATATCCACTTGTTTTTGTTTTCATGTTTAATTTTATTCTTATGAAATTTAGAATATAGTGTTTGAAAGCCATTCTATAAAAACTTTTTTCATAACGTCTTGCAGATATAGGCATAATCATATCTTTGAAGAATTTAACTTTTCCATATTTTCTTAATCTATTTCCAATTTCAAAATCTTCTATTAGATCTGTTTTGAATGGATGGGCTTTTAATACATGTTTTGGAAAAGCCATATTGGGTCCAGTTATACAAGTATAATTAATTTTATCTAAAAATCCATATATGTGATATGTAATTAGTCTTAAATCTCTTTTTACTTTTTTAGATCCATCGTATGATTTTATTGGTCCTGATATACATAGATTTCCATTCATGTGTTTTAATATTTTTTTAGTCCAATCTTTTTTTGGTCTAGAATCTGCATCACAATATGCAATTATTTCTCCACTCGCATGTTTCCATCCAAGATTTCTTGCATATGCAATTCCTTTGTTTTTTTCAAATAAAATTTTATTAGTATATTTTTTAGCAATTTTGATCGTATTGTCTGTAGAATAACCATCAACAATTATAATTTCTGGTTTTATTTCTTGTGCTTTTAGTGCTCTTAGACATGGTCCAATAAATTTTTCTTCATTTTTTGTAGGAATTATTACTGTTATTTTTGTTTTCATTTTAATTTCATTAAACATAATTATTTATATAGCTTCAACAATTTAAATATAAGAGATGCCGAGATGGCTCAGGTTGGTAGAGCGGCTGCCTTGTATGGATAAAACCAGGAAAGCAGCAAGTCGGGGGTTCAAATCCCTCTCTCGGCTCCATGTTTCAAGTACTGGTTCCTTAGGTATTGTTCAAAAGAGAACAAAACTAAGGTTATAGTATGGAAGAAATACATAATACAAAAAGAAAACTAAGTACTCAGATTAAGAGAATAAAAGAATCAAATACTCTTTCTAAAAAGAATAAAGATATTATATTAAAATTTTATGATGAATGTTATTCTCAGGGATTAAGTGATATGCGTGTTTTATATTATATAATTAAGCTGTGGAAACTTTCTCAGTGGATCAGTAAAGATTTTAATAAATTAAATAAAGACGATATTAAAATAAAAAAAGAAAAACATATATTATTACGTGTTATGAGAGAATTTTCCGAACCTGCAGAAATGATAATGAAAAAAGGAACTACAATACTAAGACAAAAATCATTTATTATTGATGTTGTTACTAAAGAATACTTTGAACATTTTTTAAAAAAATATTACAGTAAGCTTTCGCTTATATGAATATAGGGAAATTATACCATCAGTGGTATTAATTCAGAGTCCACTTTAACTATTTAATATCTATAACACAAAAATCATTTTCCATTATCTAAATCCATTTAATAACAAACTTCTAATTACTAAATCTTCTATATATTTGGTGATATAATGAAAAAAAGTGAAGTTTCCACAGAAATAAAATGGAAAGAAAGTGACAGAAATAGAGAGCTGTTCAGCAAATTGAAAAAAATGAATAAGAAAGATATAATCAAGATAATAGAAATGAATTATGCGTGTAATACATGCTCTGAATTAGACAAGATGAACTGTCAATATCAGACATTGAGAAAAGAAATGGGAATGCCAGTATGTTATAGCATGTGGGAAGTATATGAAAAGGTAAAGAAGATTGATGTTGAAATGGCCAGAAAGACCGGAATAATAAAGAATATTGTTGAAGATCTTGAAAACAAATTTGGAAAGCCTGTTCCAGTTGAAGAAGTTACTGCAATTGCAGAGAATGAAGGAATTGAATATGAAAAGGTGCTTGAAATATTAGTGAAATTAGAAAGAGAAGGTTCTATATTTGAGCCTAAGAATATGTTTGTACAAAGGGATTAATAAGAAAATTAAGTGAGTGATTTACATTTTAAGTCTATTTCATTTCCAGCGACGGTCTGAGCATCCTTGCACTTTTCAATAATAGTAGTAGTAATTTTTGATACTAAACCTTTTTTATCTTATCTAATATATTTGTTTATTGCCTGTTCAAATGGACGCTTGTTATCTTCCCAATAAAGTTTTTTCATAGTTTCTTCATAATTTAGCCAGGCATATTCTGAGAATTCGGGTTCAAGCAAGACGGAATCTTCTTTTGTATAGATTAATACTATAACATATTCTCTCGTGCGTTTCTCGTCATAAAAACCAAATAATGATTTGATTTCAGTTATTATTATTTTACTTATACATTTAATTCCTGTTTCTTCTTCCAATTCTCTCTTTGCACATTGTTCTACTGTTTCATTTTCTTTTATTCCACCTTTTGGAAATTCCCAAATTTCTTTTGTTCCTTCTAATCTTTTTAGCACTAAGAATTTATTATTATTTATAGCTATTATCATTACTCCTGATCTTATTGGGGTCTCTTCAATTTTTTCGCTGTTTAATTTCATAGTGTATTGATTGCGTTCTTAATTATATAAAGGTTGCTCTTTAAGTAAAACTAGAATTTATCTCCAACCATACCAATAATAATATTTCTCATCATATGGGAGACTAATTTCATTTATCTCTTCTATACTATTCAAATTATTCATCTTTATCTTTCTATTAGAGATTGTATAGAGAACATCATCCATATACAAGGATCTTAATATGCTATCACTATACTGATATTTGTAATAATTGTAATCCTCAGTCTCATTTTCGTGTGTTATTCTTCCTCTATATTGGATACCGTCTTCTAAGTTTATGTCTAATACATATAGACCATTCCAAACTCTCTTACCAGATGCCCAGTCAGGTATGCCTTCAGGATATTCTGATTCATTAACAAGTGAAAGCCATATTGGTATTGTTAAAAATCCTTTTTCTTTATCAAATAAAAATGCTTTATGTTCATCTAATGCAATTGAATCTGTTCCTCTGTGACCTATAACATATTTTGATTTTTGAACAGGATTTGAAACATCTGTTACATCAAATAATGATATCTTAACTCCCTGTTGCCATGCAAATATATCATTTCCACCTACTGTTTCTTTGCCTATTCCTATAATATGATTTTCATCATAAGGATGTAGATAATTTGAAAATCCAGGTATTTTCAGGTACCCTAAAACCTCTGGGTTTGTAGGTTCTGATAAATCAATTACATAAAATGGATCAACTTGTCTGAATGTTACTAGATAAGCTCTGTTACCAATAAATCTAGCAGAATAAATTCTTTCTCCTGGAGCCAAATCTTCTGTTTCTCCAATAATCTCAAGATCGCTATTAAGTACATAAACATTATTTACCTGTTCAGAACCTCCCCACCAAAAACTACCAGTTGTAGTTGCTACTCTGAAATTATCATTAAACTCATCCATTGAGAATTGATTCAAGATATAACCTGGAACATCCCCCTGGCCCATATATTCTATGTTTTTCTCATCTATGGAAATTTTATGTATAACACTTTTTTGTAATTCTTTGTTTATTTGTTTTCTAAACTCAGTTAATCTGTTTTGTATTTCTTCATGAAGAGTTGAATTAACTTCTAAATTTCTAACATATTGATTTATTAGCAAATCGATTTCATATTCTTGGCTATATTGACTTATATTCATCTCTCTTATTTCGTATATTTTGTTTACTATATCCTCTGGCAATATTGGCACATATACCTGATCAACCATTTTTCGCTTATATTCAGTATTACTTATTCTCTTACTGTAAGTTGTATATATATTGTCCTGCGAAACATACAAGTTTTGAGCAGATCCCATTAAAAATACTTGTGTTGAAACATCTTCTTCAACATCTTGAGTATCTAGGGCCAAAATTGTTGTAAACTGATATGAATAATCTGGAACATCAAAATAATAAACATCCGAACAAGCACATGTAGTTTTAATACCGTTCTCATAGACTTCGGGCGTTCTTATATCATCAGTGTAGCTATAAATATGATTTGTGCTTATAGAATAAACATAATCTCCTATCATTCTTGAATCATAATAGTTACCATCTATTGTTAGATTTCTCTCTAAAACAGGAGCTGATCTGTTTGATAAATCATATGTTTTTATGAACATTTTTTGTGAATCATAATTATAATTTTCATTTCCAAACACTATCAATTTGTCCCCATTAATAAAAATTTCATGTGGCTGATAATCAAAATCAATTTCAGATAATATTTCAGCATTTTCAACTGGATAGGCATTAACTATAACAACCTTCTTGCCGGAAACAACATAAATATATTTTCCATCATTTTTTACAATATCTGCTTCATCAACGCCCTCTACTTGTATATTTGTTGTTGAATAGTCTGTTGAAGCAGCACTTCCAGAAGTAGATTCTGTTGCACCTGTTGTTACTGTCATTTCTCCTTCTATAGCGTAAGTCCTATAATAACCATCTGCTTCAAAATTTGTTTTTATAAATTCTTTCATCTCAGTACATGTTGAAAATTTATCAACTTTGTCTTGAGCAGATAAATCAAGAATCTCAGTATCATTTATTATTTGATTATCATCTGGTATATTGGTATCATTAATACATCCACTAACTATGACTATAAGCACTACAAGTGAAAGCACAAGTATTTTTCTCATGATATATCTATGTAAATAATAGTATAAAAACCTCCTGTTATTGTTAGATGAAAAACTAACAATCTTTTTAAGGTGTAATGACAACTTATTTTATGGATATTGATAGAAAGACAATAAAAGTACTATCTTCAGATACAAGAATAGAAATATTGAAATCATTAAAAGAAAGGAGAAAAATGCCTTCTGAATTAGCAAGAGAGTTAAGTTTAAGACCATCAACTATAGTTTCACATTTAGAAAAATTACAAAAAGCCGGATTGATAGATAGAAAAGAAACAGGAAGAAAGTGGATATATTATGAATTAACCAGAAATGGAGAAAATATAATAAGGCCAAAGGTTTCTGTGCCTTTTGTTTTGATATTAACACTTGGTATGATTCTAGTATTTAGTGGTGCTATTAATGTTTCATATGAAACGCAATCAGCATTTGATTATCCTATTATAACAATTGAAAAAACAATAACAAGAATAGCATCCCCAGAAATTGTAACTACAACTGCGTCTGAAAGTGTAAGTGGTGTGGCAACAACAGGCAGCACTGCTGAAATTATGGAAACAGAATATACTGAAAATAAGACAGAATATGAAACGGGTTATATAGATGTTCAATCTGTTAATTGGTTAGCTTTTGGTATAATGACAATAGGAATAATTCTAGTTATAATATCTATTAGTAAAATCTATATTGATAAGAAGATGGATATTTCGAAAAAAAGATAAAACTAAATCCTCATCACTGTAGGGTTGCCATCCATCTCTTCTATATACTTCTGCATAAGCTCAGTATACCAGTCAGGTAATTGTTTAGCTATTCAAATTCTTCCCTAGGTTTTCTGGTTTGTCTTATTATATATCCAATAACAAACACACTTACCTCTTTATGATGAGGAACCCAAGTTGTCAGAATCTGATTATTCTTATCTTTCTTTTTAAAAGTAATATGTTTACCAGACCTAACTTCATTAAATCCGTTGCTCTTAAGAATCTCAATAACTTTACGCTGAGAGAGAGGACGAAGTTTTGCTATGTAAAACACCTTCTGGTATATCTATAGGTATATTTGTCAAAGAAACATGCATTATGGTTTTTATTTCAGGTTTAACTGTATCTTTATCCTTAAAATAATCATTAATCAGGTCTTCCATCATTTCCTTAACCTCTTTTTCTGTTTTACCCTGCGTAGCTAGATCCAAAACCGGGCATGATGCTACAAACCAGTTATCTTCTTTAGATATTACAATTGGTAATGGTACTTGCATATTTTTCACTATACTCTCATTATATTCTAAATCTTTTAAACCTATCTATTTTAGAATTTCATGCTCTTTAAATTATATAAGGTTGCTACTCTATAAAATATTATGATAAAAATAGGTGTTCCATACTGGTATGGCGAGCGTCCTTTAGACAAATTTGCTGAAGAAATAGCTAAGCAAAACATTGATTTTATTGAGATATCATTAGATTATCCGTATCCTGAACAATTAGATATAAATGAAATAAATAAAATCAAGGGAAAATATGGTATTGAAATTTCATTTCATGGCCTTTGGTCAGATGTATCAATATCCCATCCAATAAAAACAATTGCTAATGCTTCTATGAGAGTTATAGGTGATCAAATATCTTTTGCAAAACAAGTAAATCCAATATATTTTATTGTACATCAGGCTATAAGGTTACCAACAGCAATGTTCGAAAATGTTCAAAAAAAAATTAATGAAAATTCAATTAAAACAACTAAAGAAATTGTTACAATGGGAAAAGATGTTAATCTTATCATAGAAAATGTTTCATCAGTGCATTTTGGTAATTTCCATGATTTAATTTCTATGACCAATGATAATGACGTTAAAGTATGTTTAGATGTTGGCCATGTAGCTAAGTATTGTTCGCGAGCCGGTCTAGACTTTAAGGAACAATTTGATATCTCTATAGACAAACTAAAGGATAAAATAGTGGTTGTTCATCTACATGATTTTATATCACCTGAAAAAGACCATGTTCCAATTGGCAGCGGAGAATTGAACATTGAATACATATTAAAAAGAATAAAAGAAACCAGTTGCAAATACATACTTCTTGAATATCATCATAATTTTGATTTTAATACATATGGCAGAGATGTAGCTAAAATAAGAAAGATATTAAATAGTTAATCCAATTTTTTAAATTGATCATTATTTTCTATAAACTTAACAGGCAGACCATATTTTCTAAAGAACGGAACAGACTGCTGCATTGCCCATTTCTCGGTTAGATAATGACTGGCTCCAATAACATTAATTTTATACTTTTTAGCAAGATTCAGAAATTCTTTGGATTTATTCACAGAATAAGGATTCTTGCATTTATTTGTGCATCCAGTGATATATGTATCAATATTCTAATTCCATGATAAAGAACAATTTGATTAGCCAGCATTACCAAGCTCTTTGAGAATAAGACTGTTTTTTATTAACATATAATACGTAAAACTCCTCTTCTGTTAACAAAATACATATGTTTTATATTAACAAATAGGCTATAAAAATATAATTAAAGAATTTAGAAAAAAATTAATAAGAAACATAGAAAATCATATTTTTATATTAGAAATAATATATTCTCTTGTAGTGATTTTATGCACAGATTAGACTTTTTCACAGATTTTGAAAGAGATAAGATTTACATAAAAAATAATTTCCCAAAATTAAGGAAACTTTTTGATATGAATAAACTACTAGAAACATATTATCCATCTTGTGTGAATAAATCAGATGAAGAGATATTTCAATTTTTTATGGAAAATAAAGAAATAATTTTACAGCAAACAGAGCATGAAGGAAAACTCCTTGAATCAAAATGGAAAAAAGTAGAAAATGAATATTTTACTCAGATTGAAAAAATAACAGATTTTAAATGGAAAAATAATCATTATAATTGTCATATATCTTCTTCATGGATTTGTGGCGGAGGATATGAAAGATCAGATACAATTATTGTTTTTCCGAGAGCAAGACACTGTAATGCTGTTCAAACGATTATGCATGAATTATTTCATCTTCATTTTTGGGATTTTTTAGAAAGTATAGGAATTGAACTGACAAAAGAAAAAAGAAAAGATTTATGGGATTTGTCTGAAACTATTGATTTTATTTTAGAAGATTTGAAAATAGATGGTATTAAATATAAATCTAGTTTATATGCCCAACATCGAGAACTATATGAAAAAATAAAGCCTCTATGGAAAGGAGATTTCAAGGAATTTATTATTAACTCATTGGAAGTTGTTAAATATTATTAAATTTATTTTAATTTTATTAAGGCAATTTAAATATAATTATCACCTAATTTACAAAAGAGTGTTTTGTCAGTGTATACACTATCTCTAAAATACATATCAATAAATATCAGCGATGATAATTAATAGTAAGTAGTAAAAAAAGTAGTAATAACTAGTGATAGTAAAATTTGATAAATCCACGGAACCAGTATATGAGACATGGGATACTCTCTCGGCTCCACTACTTTATTCTTTAAATATTATGTGGTTAAATTAATTAATGTGGGGTTGTAGTCCAACCTGGCAAGATGACCGGCTCCAATTTGTTTTATTGGAGCAGTGATAGACACTATGTGTCAATGATCGAAACTTCGGTTTTTGCTTACAATTGGCAGGAAGAAACCGGTTGATGGGAGTTCAAATCTCTCCAACCCCACCATTATGATGATAGATTGTATATTTTGTAAAATAATTGCAGGAGAAATTTCAAGTCAGAAAGTTTACGAAGATAAAGATATTATAGTTATACTTGACATATCACAACTTACTTTAGGACATTCGATTGTAATTCCAAAAAATCATAAAAGGTGGCTTTGGGATCATGAGGATGAAGAATATTGTAAGATAATGAAGATATCGAAAAAGATTGCAAATTCAATGAGAGAAGCATTAGGAATTGAATGGGTTGAAATGATTGTAGCTGGAATAGGAGTAGAACATACTCATGTTCATATACTTCCAAGATATGAGGACGATGGACACAAAGAAATTCCAATGCCTGAAACAAAAACAAAAGAATTTAAAGAGGAAGAGATTAAAGAAGTATTAGAGAAGATTAAAAATGCACTCGTAGTCTAGTGGTTAGGATAGAAGCCTTCCAAGCTTTTGACGGGGGTTCAAATCCCCCCGAGTGCACCACTAGTTCTTTTTTTATGTTTTGTGTGGACTAGATATTATTCTTTATATCAATAATACCACCTGGTCTTTGACCGGTGGATAAGCACTAATTCTAGAAAACCAATAAAATAATAGCGTGAGCCGTCAGGCTCATGCAGAAAAACATC
>Ga0180732_1000508_pt1 | contig 32852 bp, 27 predicted proteins | sample KR11_01MetaG_FD_148674 | JGI IMG/M metagenome (GOLD analysis project Ga0180732, IMG submission 148674) | Groundwater microbial communities from the Olkiluoto Island deep subsurface site, Finland - KR11_0.1 MetaG | ecosystem: Environmental > Aquatic > Deep subsurface > Groundwater | place...
TACCTATAAGTCAAGCTATTTACATAAATTATATTGTGTCCACATATATTATTTTTTATTATGTTATATTTCAATTTATATTAATTAGTTATACCATATATGCATAATATATCAGGGGGAAGATCCGTTCAATAATGGAAGCTTAGATATCCGTCGGTTTTCAGATTTTTCCTCATATCTGTGCCGACAAATTGTACGAATTTTGTTAATAGTGTTTAAGTAAGTATTTCAAAGCTAAAATCCTGCTGATGAAAAAAGACATATACCGATAACCAAGTCTACAGCAAAGCCGGAGACTTGGTTATACTATTTTTGTTCCCGATATCGACATATCCAAGAGCCTGATGCAAAACGTTTCAGTTTGGTCAAGTGAGGATTAAAATTTGAGCCAAACGCAGAGATCGGCCAAAATGGGACGTTTTGGAATTGGCTCCCAAGTCAAGGCATTCTATTTGGACAACAGCAAAAAATTATTTACACCAAAAAAGCTGGCGTTTAGTTCTGAAGCAGGCATAAACAAGAATGATTCCGGGTCATATGACCGGTTTGTAGATGAAGCATGCTGGGCTTTTTCATCAATATAGAGCTGAGTATCATGATCTCCTGTATTGTTTCTGCCGCTTGGGTCCTCACTATAATGCACTAAAAAAGTGATCCATGTCCGGAAATCGCCGGATTTTTCGTATACTTCCTTGTACCAAATTGTATAAGTTTCTTGGTCAACATAATTTACGTGCCGTCCCCAGTTATAATAAGGATCTTTAGGCATCTGTTCAATAACCCACACTTTTCTTGGGACATAGGTAATATTTTGAGGCGCCCATGCTGCTCCCTTCCAGTTTGAATCTTGAAAGCCGAATTTGATGCTGGGCCCGGTAAAGGGGAAAACCCTGAGCATTCTTCCATCCGGCAATGCCTGTGCCGGCAGCATATTGGGACTGGTAAAAGAAGCAAGAATTGTTTTTTCTCCCACGTACTTCCATTTCATGGAACGGTCTTTTCCACCCCACATGTAATTCGTATCCAACCATGCATCAGAGCCCATATAAGGGTCGGATCTGGCCGTTGATGTGGTTTGCCGAATTCTCCGGATTGCAGGAACATAAGCATAATTTGTATTATCTCTTGAGTCCATATATATATAAGACATTGTGTTAGTCCCTTTAACACTCATAGGTTCCAGAACTCTTTGAAATTCATAGGTCAGAACCTTGTCGGGATTTTTTATGTCCTGACCTGGCGGCCGGCCATTCATATAAAGGCGGTGATCCATTCCCGCAACATAACGTTCCTCTCCATTAGGGTTTATCCACCTAATATAGATTTTGTCTCTTGTGCACATAAAACGATATCTTTGGAAATTGAAGTTATATATGATCTTTATCGCGGAATTGGGATCTTTGAGATCAATGCTGGGGAAAGGATAACCATAAATATTTTCCGGATATTTCCCAGTGCTTTTACTGATTAAATCGCCCTCGGAAGTTACGTCGAATTTTCCTTCATTCTTTGCGCTAGCTTCAATAAATCTGTCATTTTGTTTGTATTTGAAGTTTAATTTTCCCGGTGTAACAACATAGTCACCTTTTTCAACTGCACGGTACATAGCCGGAATGAGAAGGTCTTTGTATTGGTTACAGTTAGTTTTATCTATTACTTTGGGCAAATCCATAGCCAAAACTTCACCACTAAACAAGATCAGAATGAACAACGAACATATCGACAACCCCAAATAATGTATAATTCTCATTCGCTTCATCTCTCCTTTACTTCATTGACATTTATAGTTTTTATGGTTATTATTTTCACCAGCATTAAACAGCTCTTTTGAGGATCGTATCAATTACTAAGCGCTGTCAGGCAAGACATGAAACAACAAAAGAGCTGTTTAATGCCGGTGAAAGCCTCTCTAAACAATTTTTATAATATTACGTCTTATGTATTTTCTTGAGAACGGATTCATATATTACGATCTTTAGAATTCTTGAAATAAAACCATAACTATCTGTTTTTGGGTCCATGGTAAAATAATCAACCATTTCTTCCTTTAAAACATACGATACAAAGGATGCTCTTTTTTGATATCTATCCCTTTTCCCTGCTCACCATAGGCGATTATTGCATCCAGTGTTGCACAAGCCGGATAAACCCAGGAAGCATTTCCAATCGGACCGTAAAGGATAAAATTCGCACCCCAACTGATGGGCAACAAATAACTTGAAGTTCCGCATACCTCGAATTCAGGACTGCCTTTGGGTTTTTTCTTCTTCCATTGGTACAATGCATTTGCAGGTGCGCAACCACCGGGATATCCCAGCTTATTCTTGATTTCCCAGATTGCCTGGCTTGACCAGCTTATGCTGGGAATGTCCAGTACTCCGGTATCAATAAGCATATTTTCCACACCCGCTCTTTGGGCAGCACCCAGCAATTTTTCCTCAAGCAATTTAATCCGTTTCTTGGGCCTGATAGACTTTACATTAAAAGCCAGGATTACAGCCGTCTTGATCCCGCATTCTTTTATACAGGCTAATTCTTCTTCGCTGTGATGGTCTTCGATTGAATTATATATCAATCTCGGTAACACCTCTGTTTTGGCAAAATGTCTGATAGCATCCATACGAACTTTTGCGATGGGTGAATCAACCAATATAGGCGAGGTGGAATTGGCAGCCACAAATTCGAGATAATTAATCAAGGCCGGTGTGGTATCGCCAATGACGTCAATAATACGGGGATTTCCCGTAATTGAAGACATCTCCGCTTCCTTTTCCAGCAGATCTTTTGCTTTTTGTTTATCAAATATGCCTTTGTCTGAATCACTTACAATCCGATGTCCCTGGTAAAAAATGCTGCCCATAAGAACAGTTGGATTTTCACCCGGCTGACCGCCTATTGTTACATCACCTATTGTATAGGTTTTTTGTTCCTGAGCAAACGTCAACACTTTTATTACTCCTAATCAAATATTAATTTAATAAGTTGCCTATGCCATGGGAACAATATCATCTGCTTGTTCCTCTATCCATTCCTTCGTCTCATCATCATCACCCTTCTTCAGCTCACTAAGATCCGTATCGCCTGTTTTTTCTATTTCGATAAGCCAGCCTTTTCCATAAGGATCTTTCATTATCAAAGCAGGATCTCCTCCGGATATTTCCGGATTAACCGCAAGCACTGTGCCTGAAACAGGAGCGATAATTTCCCGGACAGCTTTACTAGTCTCAACTGATCCGATCACATCGCCCTTTTTTATCGAAGCACCTGCATCACATGTCATTTTGATGGTTACCAGTTTCTTTGCCGATCTGACAACTATATCGCATAAACCGGCGCGTAGCTTTGCTCCCTCTTCCTTTACCCAAAGAAACTCATCCGAATATAAAACATCTTCCGGAAATACGAGTTCATAACCCCATAGGTTTTCCATATATCAACACCTCTTCATGTACACTTTATTAAAAAAATTGAATATCGAACAAGGAATTTCGATGTATTATATTGGAAGCAAAACAACCCCCTTCATCCCCCTTTTTTAAGGGGGAAACCAGCACTTTTTTATTCCCCCTTAAAAAAGGGGGCGAGGGGGTTGTTAACTTCCTTCAATATTCATTATTAATTATTCAATATATACTTATTTACTATAATTATCTGTTCTTAAGCATGGGCATTTCACCAGCTTTTAACATCTTAACTTTGCGGATAGCTTCGATAGCGCTGATTCCTGCTGCATCGGCTCCGTATTCTTCGGCCTGCTCATCAGTGAAGGCCCAGCCTCCGACGATGTAAATCAGATTATCCCGGACACCTGCATCAACAAGAGCTTTATTTACATTGCCGCAATAAGCCTTGACAGGAGATAAAATAGCAGAAGCTCCTACTACTGTTGCATTGTGTTTTTTTGCGGCTTCCGCAAATTCTTTGGCTGATTTGTTCTCGCCGATATCAACTACATTATATCCGTTAGCGGTAAATACTGCTCCTACTATACGCTTTCCGATAAAATGCACATCTCCTTCCACTGTCCCGATTATCATCGTTTCGCCCATGGGCTTTCCGCCTGCTTCAATCAGGGGACGCAGCTTGTCGGTAGCATCATTTAACATGTCCCCGGCAATAATCAGGTCGCTCATAAACCGCTTACCGACATCAAACCCCTCGCCAATGATGTTTAAACCGGGATTCATACCTTCTATGATCATCTCCAGAGGAGATATTTCCATCTTGAGACCTTCGTCAATCAACTCAAATAATAAGTCGTCATCAAGATCAATGACGGCATCTTTCATCTTTACCAACATTTCTGCTTTATTTGACATAGTTTTCACCTTTCTTTCATGATACTTTTTATATCTTGGCAAATTTTCTGGCTGCCGCTACACTTGCGTCCATATGCTCAGGAGTCGTATAATAGTCAATAGCACCCAAACCTATCGTACATCTGTTGTTGGGTATTTTTTTGGCTGCATCACATCTTCCTTTTATTTCTTCTTCTATTTTGGACATAGGTCCGCTGACCAGAAGTTTATCTGAAGGAGCATAGCATCCGTACATGTTATTTTTATGTACAAAATCATTTACTGTGTTGTATCTGGTAATATCTCCTGTGCACATAATCCCATCGAAGCTGTCATCTCCTAAGGCTCCTGCTTTAAGCAGTTCATCAAGCCAATCGGTTGCTCCATCGAAGGCCCAGGCGTGTACGATGGGCTTTTTCACCGCCGCTTTAACAGCCTTGCCGATCCTCGCATACTCTTCGGCAATCCACTCTACGCCTTTAATGGGATACATTCCGACAAGAGAACACATATAGCTGTAATCAACATGCCCTAAATTGCTTACTGCTGTGCCAAGTTTTATCAGCCAGTCGGAGGCCAGGTTTGCTAACTTCTTGCAGAATTCAGGATTCTTGCGAAGATGCTTTAAATATTGATTATAACCAACCATATGAGAGCAGGCAAAACCGTCCGGTCCTTCACAAAATGATCCTTCGATCGGTATAAGCGTACTTAAACCGTATTTATCAAATATACGTCTTGTTTCCTGACAAAACCAGAGATATTGGGCAAACATGCCGTGTTTTGTGGGATCGGGTGCTTCAAGACCTTCCAGATCTTCAATAGTTTTTATAAATGGATCTCCATCATGCACCGGATTTCCATTTTCAATAAACATCGAATTCCAACCAAATAAATTTTCGCCATAAGAAATGGGCGCACAAAACATTGTGTCCAACTTATAGCGGGCTGTAGTTGCCAGATGAGATTTAACCAACAGTTTAGGATAAACATAAGCATCGATGGCTTTTACGGCATCGGCAAACCCGTCCAAGGTACGTAGGGCATAGGTCGGGAAAAAAAACGGCTCCACAAGAAGACGGTCTCTTTCCTTGCCTTCCATAGTTGCCTTGAAGCGCTCCATCGGCGTCATCTCTTCTTCTTTGATATTTTTATGAATCTTCTCACAGTAACGTTCGATCTCTCTTTCCTCTTCAGGACCCCAGCTTATACTGGCATTAAGTTCATCCAGCGATTTTCCATAATAGGGCCCTGATCCTTTCATTTCTCCTAATTTAATACCCATGTTTTTTTGTCTCCTTTGTTGTATAATAGTTATTGAATGTAACTCACTCTTTGTTTTTACTTTTTACTACTTATTATTTATTATTTCATATCTCATTGGCGCCGGGAAACCTTAGCCAGAATATAACTGATGACGAAAACGAGCAGACAGCATAAGCCAATTGTAATAGCACCATACAGGCACGTAATAGTTTCAGACCATCCGGAGTTGAGTGCCTGTGCGACCGGTGCGGTGGTCGAACCAAGCACACCGCCGTATATAAACGTCGGCAAAAACAACAACAGCAACTTGCGTGCGCCGGACAGATGAGGCAGCAAAGCATACAACGCCGCACCAAGCACAAAGCCGCCGGTAGCATCGGCAAACGAAAACCATAGTGGTGAACCAAAAAAGTGAAACGGTTGGTTGCCATAAAATGCGCTTAAATCAAGCCATTCACAAACCGACACCGCAAACCAATCTATAAAGACCAGTGCAAAGAAATACGACATGGCCTGTTTAACAGAAATGCCACGTTCAAAACGGCGCTGCAACAAATACGCGGCACCACCTATAAACCATGCATATCCTATCGGTATGAACCACGGTATTGTACGTCCATATGCGGAATAAACGGAGAGGGGATTTTCCGTTGGAAACCAGTACAATAGTGTGTTGTCAAACACCGGCTCGATAAGGAAGGATGAAATAGCAGCGCCCAGCAAAATCAGCGGTAGTACCGGGCCGCGTTTGCGCTCGTCTGAAAACGCCCACCATAGCAGCAGCGCTACAACAATAATTATGCAAGCAATCAAAAAAATCATTCCCTCAGGCGAAGGAGCAGGCATCACCGGCATAACAGGAGCTGATTGATTCATTACTCTTTCCTTTCTCTGATATTATAAACACAGGAGCCACTTTTAAAACGTTTCAGTTTGGTCAAGCTCAAGGTGGGAGAAAATTTCAACCACAGGAATACATTGAGTATTTCGAGGATTGAAATTTGAGCCCAACGCAGAGATCGGCCAAAATGGGGCGTTTTGAAACTGGCTCACAGAATCTACCTTTACCTTACCACCTATAACCGCTTATCTTACCAATATCATATCAGGGGACAAGCGTACTCGGCCCACCAAATGCGACACGCAACAGGCATGTAGGCAGATTATATACAAACCAGAACATAATGTTCATAGTAAGCGACCAGACCAGAAAACGGGCAAATTCACGCTTAGCGCCGGAAGCCATGCGATGAACGCCAAACAAACGCTCATGCAGCCAGATGCCGGCCACATCTTTTTGGACAAAAAGCCAGACCACCATAACGGCGAAAAACACAAAATATAAGATCGGCCATACAAGGGGGAAATTACCACGCGCCGTCATCAGTGCCGGACCAAGAATATTTGTATAGCTGAACCAGCCCAGTGCGGCGGAACTTCCTTCTACAGCTAAATCCCATAGATAGAAGATCGGAATAACGACAACAGCCGTAGCACGCAACGAACTCCAGGATGGGCGGGCTTTTTTTACACGTTCCGCAAGCATGACAAGCAGAGCAAAGACTATACCAAAGTACCAGCCATAGCTGGGAATAACCGCCCACGGTTTGCTTGGCGCAGTCCAAGCTGTCGGACCCCAGGGAATCTGAACAAAATTATAGTTGAAAAGAAGATATGCTCCCCAGTCAGCATACCACTCCTGCCACCACATGGTCGTGCCACCTAAAAAAAGCAGCGCAGATAAAGAGAGTACGCCGCTGCGACGCGTGCGGCTGAAGTGAAAGGCGGCTATGCCCAGCCAGATTAGCGGTAGCACAATTTCAAAAATCCAGGGAACCAGAGGGTCACCCATGCCGGAAGCCATTGCTAAATCATTCATCATTTTATCTCCCATGTAATATTTAGATTAACTGATCCGGTCAAGGAACCGGCGTACTCTTACTGCTGCAAGTTTACCCGGTATTCCGGAAACACCGCCGCCCGGATGTGATCCGGCCGCTCCTAAAAAAAGACCTTTTATCGGAGTTTCGTATCCGCCCAGCCCCCAGGCCGGACGCAAGGGGCCTGAACGAAGAAGAGCAAAGTCCACGTGGGTAACGCATCCGTTAAAGGCCCCGGTCCGAGCTCCCAAGTCCATAGGTGTTTCAACCCATCGTCCTATCTCAAGCGAATCAAGATTGTCGAAATAGCTGCTTGCTCTGGATATTATGATATTTTCCGCCTTTTCACGTAAAACCTGCCAACCCTCAGCAGGATATGCAGGAACCGCAGGTGGATACAGGTATAAAACATCCTGGCCGGGAGGTGCCTGAGTTGGATCGCAGGCTGTAGGGATAGCCGCCCAGAAGTAAAGATCGGGCGTCAGCTCTCCCCGTATGGAGCTTGAAAACGAAGATCGGATATCCTCAGCCGTTCCGATAAGTAATGCCGGTTTTCTAAGATCAACATCATCTTTTCTAAGTTTCTGATGTTTAGAGATTTCCACCCGTCCTCTAAGAGCAAGATCGACTTTCATTGGTGCTGCTCCACGGGAATTTGCAGGAATATGTTCAACACGTGCCCTCATCCGTTTGTCTAAGGCTCCATCGGGTAGTAGTCGCCCCAATGCCGTTCGCGGATCACAGGCCGCCAGTACACAATCAGCTCTTATAATGCGCCCGTCGGCAAGGCGAACTCCTTCCGCTTGCCCTTTGGCAACAAGAATTTCTTCTACCGGTGTTCCGGTCAGCACTGTTCCTCCATCCTTGTTTAAGCATCTTTTGAGAGAATCGGATAATGACTGCATGCCGCCAACCGGTCGTCCGACACCTACCTTGTGCAAAAGAGCTGCAATAATATGGCCAAGCCCGCTGCCGTCCGCATCTATTGGACCTGCACCTCCGGCAAGTCCCAAAAGAGCCGCAACAACAAGAGGATGATCGAAACGTTCGGCAACAGCCTGATCGGCCGAACCAAGAGCAAGAGCGCCTATTTCTCCGAGCCGGCGACGATTTGATATTGATGAACGAATCGTGCTGATAATTTCTTTAAATGACGGTCTTCGGGAATCTGTGCGCATCATGGGAAGAGCAACACTAAGCAGTGCCTCAAGTGTATTGGCGAATTCAAGATATGCTCTTGCATCAGAAGGAGAGTATCTTCCGATTTCATCCGCAGTTTTTACAGGATCACGCCAAAAAGCTATCGACTCTCCATCGGGAGCAAGATAGGCATAAGAGGGATCGGTATCTATAGAGCTAAAGCCGTGATTCTTTAAATCCAGATCTTCAATTATGCCCGATGTACGTATAAATATGGTATCCACTGCACATGGATGGATTATATGATCGGGAGCTGACTTAATAAAATGGCCGGATGAGGTCATGCCCCCGATATTATTTTGCGCCTCAACTACTACTACCTTGTGCCCTGCCTTTGCCAGATAGCATGATCCCACAAGGCCATTATGCCCCCCGCCAATTACCACAACATTAGTTTTTATTTCACTTCTTGCTGAAGATTGCATAGGCATATTCATGGCTATAATCCCTGTTGATATTATTTATAATTTGCTCAGGTCATCGAGTATTGCTTGATATGTCTCAGCACTGATACCGGCTTGAGGCAAGCTTGCTATCAATTCCAATGACATGCTGTATCCCATTTTAAGCATTGGGCTATTTGAGCATCCCGGAATATGTTTCTCCATGATTGCTTTGCTTTTTTCATTTTCCATTACTTCCTTTAATGTTGTGTCTCCTGAAAATTCCATATTGATCCTCCTTGATTGTTTTCTTTATTGATATCGCTATAATATTCTTCCCAGATTGTAACCTTCATAAATAGCTTCAAGCGCTCTTCTTGGAGATACGCAATCACCCACCCTGTGAAGTTCCTTTACTTTTCCCTTCAACTCTTTATAAAGCTTATCATCTGCACGGTTTCCGGCAGCAAGAACTATAGTATTAATTCCTTCTTTCTTTGATGTAACTCCGGCATATATATCAAAAACCGTTAAAGTATTTCCTGAGATTCCCAACAAGAGCATATTCGGGCTGAATTCGACGCCTTTTGCACGAACCCGTAAGTAAAAAGGCATCAAATCCGCTGTCGAAGCAAGCTCCATACCCACAAACAATAAAGGCGTTATTATCTCAACCTGCCTGCCCCTCTCAGCCAGGTACTCAGCCGCACTGCAGCATGGCCAGTGAGCCTCTCCGCCATCAATTATAGCTACCTTTTCTCCTACAGAAACCAATTTCAGAAAAACATCCCGGACGCTGACCACATTGCTCTGATCGGCGCCGGGAATCGTAGGTTTAAAAGGATTTGAACCTGTTGCGATAACCACTGCATCAGGATTCTCTTTTGCTACCAGCTCAGATGTTGCAGTAACTCCAAGATTAACCTTAACCCCAAGTAACTCCATCTGTTTGACAAGATATCTGGTAATTCCTCCAAATTCAGCTCTGCCCGGAGCTTTCACAGCTATGTTCACCTGGCCGCCAAGTTTTTTTTCTTTTTCATAAAGAATTACTTCATGGCCTCTTAATCTCGCTACACGGGCTGTCTCCATTCCGGCAGGACCTCCGCCTACAATCAGTACTTTCTTCTTTGCAGATACCGGTGCGAGCGTTCCTATTTTTTGTTCAAGACCGACAGTGGCATTCTGAAGGCAGGTCATAGACTTTCCTTTAAAAACACGGCCGATACATCCCTGATCGCAGGCGATACAGGAACGGATTTCTTCCAGTCTTCCCTCCATAGCTTTATTGGGAAGCTCAGGATCGGCTATAAGCGCCCGGATCATACCAACCATATCACCCTGGCCATCAGCCAGGATTTTTTCGCCCTGAACAGGATCATTGATCCTGAAATCGTTTAAAACCGGAAGATCAACAACCTCTTTGAATCCTACGGCATGTGGAGTATAAAAGCCCAAAGGCACCTGCATTCCCATACCCAGGCCATATATGCCTTCATAGAACGGACCACCTACATGAATAAAATCTATCTTTCCGGTGGCTTCAAATTGCCGGGCTATTTCCTTATAGTCATCTATGCCGTTTCCTCCCGGTATGAAGTCATCGCCTGAAAGCCTTATTCCCAGAATCAGATTGTTTCCCATAGCATTACGGGCTGCATCAATCACTTCCATTGGAAACCTCAGCCGGTTCTCGAGGCTTCCTCCATATTCGTCCGTCCTTATATTTGTGATAGACGACATAAACTGCTGAGGCAAATAGCCTGAACCCCCATGAATTTCCACTCCATCCAAACCGGCTTCCTTTATAAATGATGCAGCTCTTTTAAACGCCCTCACTACTTCATGAATATCTTCTTCTTCCATCTCCTTGGGCACATCGCGAAACATGGCGCACGAAGGAATGGCGGATGGAGACCAGGCCGGAAGACGGCTCAGCTCAGGATCAGACTCCCTTCCGGTATGACAAAGCTGAACCAAAACCGTAGCGCCTTCGTTATGTACCGCCTCTGCAAGTTTGCGCAGCATGGGAACAACTCTTTTATCATGTATCTCCTGAATGCCGGCGAAATCTCTTGCATTTTCCATTACAGTCATCATTCCGGCTATTATGAGTCCTGCGCCGCCTTTTGCTCTGGCTCTTAAATACTCAACGTATCTGTCGTCCATTATGTAATCTTTATCGGCAAACATAGTTCCGTGAGGCCCGAAATATATCCTGTTCTTTATGGTCTTTGTTCCAATCTTAATAGGAGTAAACAAATAATTGAATTGCCCTTCCATTCTTAAATCCTCCATTTATATAAAAAAGAGTTCGGCGCTATTTGATTACTTGATCATTGAAACGAAGCGGAACAGGTTGTTGCCGGCTATTTCTTTTTTTTAAGACTCCGACTTCGTTGAAACCCTTTCCAAAGCATGACGGGCATATACTTGACAATATCCCAGGAGAGCAGATGGAAAGCGCCCCACAACTCCTCGGGTTTCACAAAAGCCGTCATGGGCATGCCACCCATCGCCATACCCCGGACAACGAGTCGCTCATCCTGACGCTTCATCGTTTTTATCTGCATTATTGTTCCACCGTTTCCATCTACCAGCTTCATAGTCGTTTTCCCTTCCGATATTACTTTTTTGATATAGCATGTTGGGCGGCGGTATAACCTGAGGTTGTCGACATGCTGCAACCCCCGAGAAGACCGAAACCCATCGGACTTCTACCCTCTCCGATACTTCCACCCGCCGTGAAAAATGCGGCGTAAAGTCCGGGAATTGGCTTTTGATCCTTATCCAATACCTGCATGTCAGGATTGGTCCTAAGGCCAGTACCCATCGGCCCCATACTGCCGCCGGCTTTCAATCCGTAGAATGGAGCATGTTTTATCGGGATTAAGAAGCGGGCAGGTGTGTCGAATTCGGGGTCTTCACCGGCATCACAATATTTATTCCATTTCTCTACGGCCTCTTTGAATAAAACCTTATCCAGGCCTAATTTCCCAGCTAACTCCTCCAATGTATCGGCCACTTTTATTACATTCACATCGATTGCTTCTTTTACCGCCAATCGCCAATCTTTAGGGGCAAGAGTCTCATTTTTGGTAATTATTTCGTTTCCCGGTACATCCGGCGTAAGGGGGCGTTTACAGGATAACCCCAATGGGACATCGTCCTGGATCTTCCAGATATTTTCTTCGTATTTGTTATCGAAAATGACATAGGCCCTTCCCCCGGGTTGCGACATCATGGCTGGTGGCCTTAACATATATTGGCCCAAGTTATTGTCCATCATCATAAATCTTTCGCATGCTTTGTTTAAGTGCAGCCACGGAGCCCTCGACAGCTGAACATCTCCGGAATATAAAAATCTAAACCAGGGGCCGCCATTCTCCGTCCTGTGGTCTATTCCTCCCTCAAAACAGGTGCATGAATCAAATCCTGCCACATCGGCACCTACTCCAAGCCCCATCCTGAAACATTCTCCGCTATTGCACGGCAGGGACATTGATACACTGCCGACACCCTTATATACTGAGGGTGCGTATTTCTTAAGCAAGCTTAGATTATGTTGCATACCGCCGGCCGCCATAAGTACAGCTTTTTTTGCTTTTACAAAAACAGTGGTTCCCTCAGGATTTACCGTAGCTTTCAGCCCCACAATCCTGCCATTGTCTCTTACCAGTGTGTCTACTTGAGTATTGATCATGAACTTCACGCCTTTTTCTTTGCACTTTTTGGCTAAAAAGTTCATAAGGTCCGTCATCGGAATATAACATAATCTCTGGTGGCCGCCTTTGGAGGTAACTGCGGGATAACCTGCTATTTCATTCTCCCATTCAAAGCCCTGATCTTCTATCCAGTCGACGACTTCGCCACTCTTTTCTATCATGTTACGAAACAAATGAATGTTGCCCGTATAACCTGTCTCAAAAAGGCTTCCCATGGCAATCTCATTTACATCCCATTCTATCCCTTCCTTTTTCTGGACCCTACTGTTGTATGCATAAAAGGCTCCGGCGTATTGAGAGGTTCCGCCTGTGCCATCCATCTTCTCAAGAAGGATCACAGAGAATCCTTTGTCTGCTGCTATCAATGCACCTGCAAGACCTCCTCCTCCTGATCCCACTATTACCAGATCGGCTTCATGATCCCATTTTGCCGGTGGGTCTACCGGCAGGATCGGTTCCGCATCTTCAGGTTTCTCGAGTGGTTTGTTTCCCAACCTTGTCGGTAAATTTCTTTTTTCGTCAGTCATTTTTTTCTCCTCCAATAATTTGAAAGTCGCTCTATGGTTTATAATATTCGTATATTAAAAATCCGAAAATATAGTAAATGCCATCTTGAATAAGTACTCTTGCTCAAATCGTGCCAAATAATAATCTAAAATATATCAGTTAGTTAAAAATACTGTAAAATAATTATCTTTTAATTAAAATATATATATTTATATTTAACGCAAAGATGTGATATATGGTTAGCATCGGTTTTATATTCTTTCCATGATTGCATAATACAAAGAGGATTCTATGGATATAGATTCAAACGAATTTTTCCGTCAGGCGACAATGCGGATTTGCGGAAGCCTGGATATTGAAACCGCCATGTGGAAGGCGCTGGAATATATGGAGAACTTTATACCATTAACCGGCATGAATCTTGTGCTGGGTGAACCTGGTATGCCTGCCATAGAAACGTTGGCTCAGGTCAGCCGTTATAAGATAGAAAAGATGGATCGGATTATTCCCTTACCCCCTGAAACACGTTCCGAAGTTGAAAGCCATTGGGCCAGTCTTCATGATGTTATAATCATCAACCACCCTGAGATGTTCCCGGCTACCCTGAAAGTGACTCAGTTGATCGATAGACCCGATATGTCGATTATGACCCTGCCACTTAAGATACAGGATAAAAGACTGTTTGCTCTGGTAATTTATTTGATCGGACCACGTCAATATGAAAGCGAACATGCCCGGCTCTTGTCGATGTTGCATGATCCGTTCGCCATCGCTATGTCAAATGCTCTTAGACATCAGGAGGTGTTGAAATTAAAAGAAATGCTGGCGGATGACAACCGGTATCTTTATAAGGAAATGCTTCGTATTTCAGGTGATGAAATCATAGGCAAAGATGCAGGCCTGAAACAGGTATTTGATATGGTAAGACAAGTTGCTCCTATAAATATTCCCGTGCTTCTGCTTGGCGAAACCGGAGTAGGAAAGGAAGTAATTGCAAACGCGATTCATTATTCATCACCAAGAAAAAATCAGCCTTTTATAAAAGTAAATTGTGGTGCAATACCGGAAACCCTTATTGACAGCGAACTTTTCGGACATGAAAAAGGCGCTTTTACCGGAGCATTGTTTCAAAAACGCGGCAGGTTTGAACGTGCCGACAAAGGAACCATTCTTTTGGATGAAATAGGGGAGTTGCCGCAGGAAGTACAGGCGAGACTTTTGCGGGTGCTTCAGGAAAAGGAGATAGAACGTGTTGGAGGTACTGTGCCTGTACCTGTTGATGTAAGAATTATTGCCGCCACAAACAGGGATCTGAAAAATATGGTAAATTCAAACCGATTCAGAGAAGATCTCTGGTTCAGGCTGAATGTGTTTCCCATCAAAATACCGCCTTTACGGGAAAGAAGAGATGATATTGCTAATCTGGTTTACTATTTTATAAATCGAAAATCCGTTGAAAGGAATATATCTTCTCCTCCAACCATTGATCCGAAAGCCATTGATCAGATGAAAGCCTATAGCTGGCCTGGTAATGTACGCGAGCTTGAAAACTATGTAGAACGGATTTTAATTCAATATCAGGGTAAAAATATTTCAGGTCCGCTTATATTTGAAGACACAATATTCAAAAAAGCAGAATTTGATATTTATAATCAGCCGGTTGCGGGTGAAGAAAATACTTCTGAAGGAAAAATTATTCAACACTTAAAAGAAATAGCTAAGATTATTTTACCGCAAGTTAACTCAGAAAATCTGACATCATCAGCGGATAAAAACGAGCCTTTGGATCTGGAAGAAGCCTTGTCATTACATATCCGGAAAGTATTGAAGCTTACAGGCGGCAAAATAAACGGACAGGGAGGGGCAGCCGAGCTTCTTAATATAAACCCAAATACTCTTAGAAGCAAAATGCGAAAGCTTGATTTGTTAAAAAAACAGAAATGAAGAGATTCTTTGTACTAAAGCCCCAGGTTTAGTACAAAGGCTATCCAAGCAGTTTCTCAAAGAAATCATTTCCTTTGTCATCTACTATTATAAATGCGGGAAAGTCTTTTACCGTAATCATGAATATGGCTTCCATTCCAAGCTCAGGATACTCTACGGTTTCAATGTTTGTGATACATTCTTTGCCGAGTCTGGCTGCAGGACCGCCAATGGAGCCGAGATAAAAGCCGCCGTATTTTTTGCATGATTCGGTTACAGCTTTAGACCGGTTACCCTTGGCAAGCATGACCATTGATGCGCCGTGCTTTTGAAATTCGGGAACATAGGAATCCATCCTTCCGGCAGTAGTCGGCCCGAAGGAACCGGATGGATATCCTTGAGGTGTTTTTGCAGGGCCTGCATAGTAAATTATATGATCTTTGAAATATTGCGGAAGGCCTTCTCCTTTATCAAGACGTTCTTTAAGCTTTGAATGAGCGATATCTCTTGCGACAACAATTTTTCCCGAAAGAAAAAGCCTTGTTGCAACAGGATATTTACTTAAAACAGATCTTATTTCATCCATTGGCCTGTTAAGATCAATCGAAATTGCACCTGATTCGGCTTCTTTCGAAAGCGGAAGATATTGTGCCGGATCTTTTTCAAGATTTTCAAGAAAGATACCGTCTTTTGTGATCTTAGCCTTAATATTTCTGTCTGCACTGCAACTAACACCCACACCTATCGGGCATGATGCGCCGTGCCTCGGAAGGCGAATTACTCTTGTATCAAGGCAGAAGTATTTACCGCCGAACTGCGCTCCTATTCCAAGCTCCTGTGATACTTTTAAAAGTTTTTCTTCGAATTCAATATCCCTGAAAGCATGCCCGCGAGTATTTCCTTTTGTTGGAAGAGAATCCAGATAGCCTGCGGAAGCAAGCTTTACCGTTTTAAGATTCAATTCAGCAGATGTTCCTCCAACAACAAAAGCAAGGTGATAAGGAGGACATGCCGCCGTTCCCAGAGTTTTCATCTTTTCTTTCATAAAATCAAGCAGCTTCTCCGGGCTAAGCGTTGCTTTGGTTTCCTGGAACAGATATGTCTTGTTGCCGATCCTCCTCCTTTTGCAATGGAAAAGAAACTTATAGCAGTCGCCTTCAACAGCATAAAGTTCAATCTGGGCGGGAAGATTGCAGCCGGTGTTTTTTTCATCAAACATTGTAAGAGGAGCATTCTGGGAATAACGCAGATTGTTTTTTGTATAAGCATTAAAAACGCCTTTTGATATGGCTTCTTCATCGGAAAATCCCGTCCAAACCTGCTGGCCTTTTTTTCCAAGCACAATGGCGGTCCCGGTATCCTGGCAAAGTGGAAAAACTCCTTCGGCTGCAATAACGGCATTTTTAATCATCTCAAGAGCAACATATCTGTCGTTTTCGGAACTTTCCGGATCACTTAAAATATTTGAAAGCTGTTTTAAATGGGAAGACCTTAACAAATGGGATACATCTTTAAATGCCTGCTCGGAAAGAAAAGAAAGCCCTTCGGGTGAGACTTTTAATATTGTTTTGCCGTCAAAGCTATCGGTTGAAATATGATCTTTTGTGAGCAGCCTGTATTCGGTTTCATCTTTTCCTAGAGGAAACATTTCCTGATATATAAAATCCGCCATCTGTTATTTCTCCACTAATATGTGAGCCAATTTCAAAATGTTTCAGTTTGGTCAAGCTCAAGACGGGCGAAAATTTCAACCACAGGAATACATTGAGTATTTCGAGGATTGAAATTTGAGCCCAACGCAGAGATCGGCCAAACTGGAGCGTTTTGAAACTGGCTCATGTGTTTAATTTATCCGGAAACTTAAAGATATGAATTGCCGATGTCAAGAAATTTCAACAACGCTTTAATAAACCCGGATAAAATGATGTTTTTGCAACTCGATATTAAAGCTGCAGGCGAAAGTTCATGTGTCGAAATATCAACTGTTATAGAACTTAATATTGCCATTTCAAATAGCTAATGTTATTAAAAAATCTATTCTGATCTTAACTATTGCAGATATTTGGGTAACTCTTATTTGTATCCTTGGGGCAGGGGAGGGCACTACAAACGAAATACAGGAAATTGTCCAAATACTATAAAGGCACCTTCTTTGGTCAATAAAAATTATATGAGAAGATTTCAACAGTTGGAGAACTGGATGGATGAGGTGAAAAATTGTTTGGGATAAAAGATTTCTCTATAAATATCCGCAAAAAAATAGTAATCGGGCTTACTATATGCCTTCTTGTAATAGGTTTTGTAGGGGGGAATTCATACCGTTTTTTGCGACAGATAGAACAAAAACAGCGCCTTGTTGAAGTTGCCGATGATCTGAGCAATACAATACTAGAGATAAGGCGGTATGAAAAAAACTTTCTTCTCTACGGTTCCCAGGACGATCTTGCTGAAAACAGGCTTTATATAAAAAAGGGTATTAAAGTGCTTTCAAGTATTTCTGTGGATATGAAAAAAATGAAAGGTGCGCCTCATATCGGATTGATAGAACAGGGTTTCAGAGAGTATGAAAAGCTGATGGATAAAATGGCTGTTTGTGTTGTAGAGGGAAGGCAATCCTGTGAAAATGATCTGGAAGACAGATTAAGGTTGGAAGGAAAAAATCTTGTGGACAGGTCTATAGCACTTGTCAGCTTTGAAAGAGAAAGAATCCTCGCAATTATTGGGCAACTGAAGAAGCATATTTTTTTTAATGTTACATTGTTTCTGTCTATGGGGATGTTTTTAATACCGATTATGGCCAGAAAGATAATAAAGCCCCTGAGGATTATCGAAAAAACAACTGTTCAGATAGCAAATGGAAATTTTAATTTTATTCCTGTACGAAATACAAAAGATGAAATACAGCGGGTGATAGAAGCGTTTAATCGTATGGTTGCAGAACTTGAAAAACGCCAGGAACAGCTGGTTCAAACTAAAAAATTGTCATCAATAGGAATTCTTACTTCCGGCGTTGCCCACCAGCTAAACAATCCATTAAATAACATCTCTACTTCCTGCCAGATACTTTTAGAAGAAGGCAGCAAAGCGGACCCGGAATTTATGCACAGGATGCTTTCCAATATTGAACAGGAAGTCAACAGGGCAAGAGATACTGTAAAGGGGCTTTTGGAGTTTTCGCGTGACAGGGATTTTGCTCTGGTTCCGGCTTCTCTTGATGAAGTGGTAGAGCGCTCTATAAGACTTGTTTCAAGCCAGGTGCCTTCCGGAATAGAAATTCAAAAAAATATACCGAAAGATTTAGTGATAGATATTGATAAACAGCGTATTCAGGAAGTTTTTCTTAATCTTATCATCAATGCGGTTCAGGCTATTGAAAGCTCATCCGGATTTATAAAAATATCGGCAAAACCGGATCATGCCGCAGGCATGGCTGTAATAACTTTTGAAGATACGGGAGGCGGAATTCCGGAAGAGAATTTTGATATGATATTTGACCCATTTTTTACTACAAAAGAAGTTGGTGTGGGAACCGGCTTAGGTCTTTCGATAGTTTATGGAATTTTGCAGCAGCATAAGGGTTCTATTTCGGTTGAGAGCAAGCTTGGAGAAGGCACCAGGTTTATAATCAATCTTCCCATACATCATCGGGCATGAAGGAGGCCATAATGACAAAAACTGCCCGGATATTAATTGTAGATGATGAACAGATTGCAAGAGAGAATCTGGATCATATCCTTAATAAAGAAGGGTATGAAACTGTGACGGTTGAAAGTGGTATTATTGCCTTAAAGGAGCTTGAAAAAACAGAATTTGATCTTGTACTTACAGATCTTAAAATGCAGGGGGTTGACGGCCTTAAAGTTCTTCAAAAAACAAAAGAGCTGTACCCTGATACTGAAGTTATCATTATTACAGGATATGCAACGGTTGCTACTGCAGTTGAAGCAATGCAAAGCGGGGCTTATTATTATATACCAAAGCCGGTAAAAATAGATGAGGTCCGTATTCTTGTTAGGCAGGCGCTTGAAAAAACATCTTTAAAAAAAGAAGTGGCAGAACTTAAGCTTCGTATTGGAAGCAAAAAAGAAATTACTTTTATTACCGGCAATAATGACAAAATGGATGGCCTGAAAAAAACAATAGAACAGATTGCTCCTACAGATTGCACGGTGCTTATACTGGGCGAAACAGGAACCGGCAAAGAACTTGTAGCTAAAATGATTCACCAGTTAAGCAATCGCTATGAAAAAAGATTTCTTGCCGTAAACTGCGGCGCCTTTAATGAGGATCTGCTTGCAAATGAACTCTTCGGGCATGAAAAGGAAGCTTTTACTGGGGCGCGTGGAATAAAAAAAGGTTTGCTGGAGGTTGCAGAAGGAGGAACTGTTTTTTTGGATGAAATAGGGGATATGCCTCTTTCCATGCAGGTAAAACTTTTGCGGGTCTTACAGGACAGGACATTAATCAGGGTAGGCGGAACCGATGAAATTTCGGTTGATATCCGCGTGATCGCAGCGACAAACAAGAATCTTGTGCTGGAGATAGAGGAAGGAAATTTCCGTCAGGATTTATTCTATCGACTCAATGTTATTACCATGCACGTTCCGCCTCTTGCGGAAAGAAAAGAAAGTATTCCGGTATTGTGCATGTATTTTCTGAAAAAATTTTCCGAAATGCAGGGAAAACATATCGATATAATTACTGATGATGTAATAGCTATTCTTGAAAGTTATGAATATCCTGGAAATATACGCGAACTGGAAAACATTATTGAACACGCTGTGGCAATGGCGGGAGGGAATATAATTGAAATGCATCATCTTCCTGCAGATTTCCAGCAGCTCAAATTCAGGATACAAAGCAGGCGGCAAAGGGAATTTCTTACATTGGAAGAAAATGAAATGGAGTATATTGCGTGGGTGCTTGATCAGGTTGAAAATAAAAAAACCAAAGCAGCGGAAATCCTTGGCATAGACAGGGTGTCTTTATGGAGAAAGCTGAGAAGATATAACCTTGAAAGCTAGTATATTACTGAGCCAAATGCAAAACAGCCCATTTTGGCCGATCTCAGCGTTGGGCTCAAATTTTGTACTTTAGTGAAGCATAGCGCTATCCTCTAAATACTTAATGTATTAATTTGGTTATAATTTATACCCGCCTTGACTTTTACCAAACTGAAATGTTTTGAAACAGTCTTTACTGCATCACAAGTTTTACGATAGAGGGAATTTCTTCTGCAAGTACAATTTCAACCCCTTCTTTGGCTTCCGGTTCTATGTTGGCAATATCTGTTTCATTGCGCTTGGGGAAAACCACGATTTTTATTCCGCTTCGCTGAGCAGCAAGAATTTTTTCACGGATACCGCTTATACCTAATATTCTTCCGCTTAAAGTCAACTCTCCGGTCATTGCAATATCATTTCTTGCCGGTTTACCCGTTAAAAGAGAAATAAGGGCGACGGCGATTGTAATGCCTGCCGAGGGGCCGTCTTTTGGTATTGCTCCTGAAGGAATATGAATATGAATATCGCTTTCGTTAAAAAAATCAGGATCTATTCCGAAAAGCTTGGCATTGCTTCTTACGAAACTCAGAGCAGTCTGGGCGGATTCCTGCAAGACATTTCCCATTGATCCTGTAAGTATAAGCTGCCGGTTTCCTTTCATCATGCTTGCTTCAATAAAGATAATTTCTCCTCCGAATTCCGTCCACACAAGGCCTGTTGTTACTCCTGCCTTATTTTCTCTTTCAGCGATTTCATGTACAAATTTTCTTGGACCCAGAAGCTTTTCTACAAGCGCAGCATCAACTATTATTGAATTTGTTTTATCAGATTCGCTGCTGTTTTGAAGGGAGAGTCTTGCTATCTTCCGGAATATGGTTGCAATTTCGCGTTCAAAATTGCGCAGCCCGGCTTCCTGTGTGTGATCATGTATAATTTTTGAGATGGCGTCATCAGAAAATTTAACATCAAAATCGGATAAACCATGTTCTTTTATCTGGCGCGGTATCAGATGAATCCTTGCAATATGTATCTTTTCTTTTTCCGTATAACCGGAAAAACGGATTACTTCCAGCCTGTCTAGAAGAGGAGCCGGCAGCCTTTCAACCATGTTTGCAGTTGAAATAAACATTACTCCGGACAGATCAAAAGGGGCGTCGAGATAATGGTCGGTGAAATGACTGTTTTGTTCAGGGTCAAGGATTTCTAAAAGAACCGAAGCCGGATCGCCGTGGAAATCCTGCCCGATTTTATCTATTTCATCCAGCATGAAAACCGGATTGGTTGATTCCGCACGCTTTATCTCGTTAATAATTCTTCCCGGCATTGCTCCTACATATGTCTTTCTATGTCCCCGTAAATCAGCTTCATCTCTCAATCCGGCAAGCGAGATGCGAACGAATTTTCTTCCCAAGGCTTCTGCGATTGCTTTTCCAACCGAAGTTTTACCGGTTCCGGGAGGGCCTGCAAAACAGAGTATGGGGCTGCGGGTCATTTGTATATGCTTTTTCTTTTCTATAATCTGGCGCACGGTTTGTCGCAGTTCATCAAGATTTATAGGCTTGGGAAGATAATGAAATGCGCCTTTTTTTAAAGCGTCTACAGCTGAACTGACTGTTGCAAATCCGGTTATCATCACAATTTTCGTATGAGGAGATATTTTTTTCGACAATTCCAGAAGCTGCATACCATCCATCTTTTCCATTTTAAGATCGGTCAGTATCAGATCTACATGTTGTTCTTTCAGAATATTTATTGCTTCAACTCCGTTTGCGGCGGTGCTTACCGCATAACCTTCCTTGCGCAGTATATATTCAAGGTTGGTTCTTGCTATTTCTTCATCATCAACAACCAGGATATGAAATTTCTGGAGACTGAAAAGAGTTCTTACAGAAAGATATTCAAGCACACGTTCTTTAACGGCATTTAAACCGTAATGTTTTGAATCCATTATTTTTTCGGCATGATTCAAATCAAGATTGTCATCTGTAAAAACATGCCATGGCAAAGACAGAAGGTATTCAATATAATTAAAACCTATACTGTATTCAGGGGCAGATGGGTCCATGTTCTCCATGCGTTCCACTTCCCTGATTGCAAGCAAAGTAAGAGAATCGGATAATCCTGCTTTTTCGATTGAAGTGCGAAGTTCTATGAGTTCCTGGTTGGATTTTTTATTTTCCTCAACTTGTTTTTCAGGCTTTTTCGTAAAAAGCATAATGCCATCCTTTTTGAGTAATAAATATCATCTTTATTTACAGAAAAATACCGTCAATAGCAACTATTTCCAATTATTAATATGTTGCATATAGCAACGGGTATTTGCTCAATGTAACATATTCATAACCTACTTATATTATAATAATAATTATCTTTCACGAATTTTATGTTGCATACTGCAATATGAGATCAGTAGCAGAGAAATCAGCATAAATATTATATGTATATATATTACAGATAGTTATATATGGTATTGAGTTATGGCACAATACTTGAATTGCTTACTGTTAACCGGACAAAGCACTTTTTCTCTGAATATGTGCAAATATATAATAAAAAGGTTAGGTTATTTGTGAATACAAAAACTGATTCGGAAAACAGCAAAATGCAGGAAAGCAGAAAAATTCTGGTAGTTGGCGAAGAAGGTATATTTTCAGAAAGTCTGATTGACTATGCTGTTTCTGTGGCAAAACGACTTAACTATGACATACTTGCATTAAGTGTTATTCGGAATGAATTGGTCGAAGTATCCGATAAGTCAGAGAAAAAATTTAATAAAGCATTTGAAATCAAGTCAGCTTCAGGCGGAGTAGGTTATAGTTATTTACTTCGATTTGGTGAAGCAGGCGTAATAGTTGAAAAAATTATTCATGAAATAAAAAGGATAGGATTTGTAATAACCGGATCAGACGAAAGCAAGGAAAAGATCGCGGCAGAAGTTACGATACCGGTGTTCAGCGTTTTTTTAAATAAAAATACAAAAGGAGGAAAGGTTATGGCAAAGGAAATCAAAAAAAAGAAACCGGTAGGTAAAACATTGGGCTATGGTGCGATAAGTTTAGCTATGTATGCGGCGGTTTTTATAAATGCAGATACAGTAACAAGCTATTTTACAAGAGGCGGCTGGTATTCGGCATTACCGATTTTGACAGTTTTTGCTTTTTCATTTGCTCATGGAGCATTTGCAAGTAATTTTTGGACCCTTATGGGAATTGAAGCGGCTCATAAAGATGTTAAAGTTGTTACAGTTGAAAAGAGTGTTCAGGATGATGTTCGGACTATCAAGGTTGCCAGAAAAAGACCGCGGGCTCGTGCATATATCAATCCGTTTCACAGGATATGACAAAATAGTTGTTGAGTTCATAAGTTATTAAGCTGGTAAAAAGCGAAGAGCTTCTTCTTATCAACTCAACAACTCAATAACTTATGAACTATCTATTTTGATTAAATTACAATAAATTATTCAGAGGAGGAAAAATGCACGATATAGCAGCGGAGAGTTTAAAATTTATTGATTTAAATCTTGCATCAATATTGTTTTTGTTTGTAATTGGTTTTATAGGAGGGCTTGTAAGCGGTTTTATCGGCTCAGGTGGAGCATTTGTTCTAACTCCGGGTATGATGAGCCTTGGAGTTCCCGGAACAGTTGCTGTGGCAAGTAACATGTGCCATAAATTCCCAAAAGCCATGGTCGGAGCCTTCAAACGCTTCAAATACGGTCAGGTGGATCTAAAGCTTGGAGTTGTTACTGCAGCTTCGGCTGTAGTCGGTGTCCAGGTCGGAATTCAGATTCAGCATTACATCCTCGAGAAATGGGGAGAGGCCGGTTCCAATCTGTATGTAAGTCTGGCTTTTGTTGTAATTCTTGTGCTTGTTGGCGGATACGTCTTTTTTGATGCCTGGAAGATAGCAAAAACCGGTGGTGTTGAAAGGGTTACAAAGCTTGCTCTAAAACTCCAGTCTATCAATCTTCCTCCAATGATCCATTTCAAAAAAGCAAATCTTACAATATCTTTATGGTTTACCATTCCTGTTGGTTTTGCTGCAGGAATGCTGGCGGCAACAATTGCTGTTGGAGGATTTGTTGGAGTTCCCGGAATGATATATGTTATAGGAGCATCAAGTATTATAGCATCTGCAACTGAGTTGGTAATAGCTTTTATTATGGGTTTGGGTGGTTCAATAAATTGGGCGATGCACGGAATGATTGATATACGTCTTACACTCCTTATCCTTGCAGGTTCTCTTTTTGGTGTTCAGTTGGGTGCAATAGGAACAACATATGTAAAAGATCATATGATAAAAATTGTAATGGGTACAATCATGCTTCTAGTTGCTGTCAGCAGAGGGCTTGCAATACCAAAATATTTGAATCAGCTCGGTTTGGCGTCTATAAACACTGGAGCTGTTGGTTTGATGACGAAGATAAGCTTTGGAATAATGTGTTTTGCCCTTGTAGTCGGTGCAGCAATTATTCTTGGAAGCATGTGGAAGGCAAGATCACCGAGATTTGCAGTTGAAGAAAGCTATGGGAAGGTATAATGTTCTGAAATGCCATATTTCATTTAAATGAGAATGTCTTAAATTATTGATGTAGTATGAAAAAAGTTAAGGAGCATGAAAATTATGTTTTTATGCTCCTTATTTTTTTGATTTATTTAGCAAATATTAGTATATTAAAAAAAATATGAATATATATTTGTTGTTGTCCCATTCGGGGATTGCCCCCTCTATCCATTGACTATTATCTAATGGGTATAAAATGCTATTATATTTGTGAAAGGAGATATTATGTCAATAATAACTATTTCAAGAGCTTCTTTTAGCGGCGGAGAAGAAGTTGCTGAAAAGGTAGCAAAAAACCTAGGTTATGATCGTATTTCAAGAGAGATACTTCTTGATGCATCTGAAATGTTTAAAATACCCGAGATGAAACTTGCAAGAGCCATTAATGATGCGCCATCAATTCTTGACCGTTTTAATAACGGGAAAGAAACTTATGTTACATATATTCAAGCGGCACTGCTTAAATATCTGCGGGAAGATAACATTGTTTATCATGGGCTTGCAGGCCATTTTTTTGTTAAGGATATAAAACATGTGCTCAAGGTTCGCATAATAGCAGATATGGAAGACAGAGTCAGAACTGAAATAGAAAGGATGAAAATCTCTGAGGAAAAGGCGGTTAAGGCTATAAAAAAAGATGACGAACAGAGAAGAAAATGGAGTCATTTTTTATATGGAATAGATACATGGGACAGCAGCTTATATGATTTGATACTTCATATTAAAAATATTACAACAGACGATGCGGCAGATATAATATGCCATACAGCATCTCTGGAGCATTTTAAAACAAGCCCTGAATCTCAAAAAAGGATTGAAGATCTTGCTCTGGCAGCAGAGGTCAGGGCAGAATTGTTTGATTTATGCCCTTATGTCGAGACAACTGCCAATGATGGTATAGTAAGCGTTACCGCCAGAGTTCATGAATATCAGAGATCAAATATCTCTCCGGAGCTGATATCAAAAGCTGAAAGGGTAAATGGGGTTAAAGGTATAAAGATGACAATTTTACCGATTACTGTATATACCGATTAGATCAAGTGGCATTTGTAACTCATTTTTAATATAATATATGGGATTATATAACAGAATACTGGTTGCAGTTGATGGATCAGATGCCAGCGTTCATGCGCTTTCCGAATCTATTAAGCTTTCATATTGGGTAAGGGGAAGTGTTTGCGCTATTTATGTTGCTCCTTCTTATGAAGGGGATTTGAGTTTAACCGGTGTTAAGGATTTGAAAGCGCTGTCAAGTGAACCCTGTGAAATTGTTCTTGCCAAAATAAAAGAAACTGTAGAAAAAATCGATGCCTCAATTGAAGCTTTGTGTGAAACAGGCGAACCTTCTGAAAAAATAATTGAATATGCTGAAACCGAAGGTTTTGATCTTATAGTGGCAGGTATCGGGAAAAAAAATAATTTATACAGAACATTAATTAAAGGGGTTGCGGAAAAAATAATCCGTTTTGCTTCAAAAGATGTTCTCATAATACCGGAAAGCACTTCGATTGGCTGGGATAATGTTCTGGTTTCAAGTAACGGGTTGAAGGATACCTGTATTATAAATAAAGCAATTGGAATAATCAAAGATTATGGCGGTGAATTGCTGTTGCTGAAGGTTTCAGATGGCAATAATAACGGGGAAATGATAGAAAAAGAAATTATTCATGACTTAAAACAGCACTTTCCCGGAATTGCAAATAAAACATTTACAAAAAAAGGGGATGTTGCGAAAGCAATTATAGATACCGCTTTGGAGCAAAACGCTAATTTGATTATTATGGGCTCTTCAGTAAAAAAAAATATCATGAATTTATTTTTCAAGAGCGCCATTGGAAAAGTGATTTATGCTTCGTCCTGTCCTGTCCTTGTGATATCCACAATTTTATGAAATGAAACTTTTATAATTGGTGAATTTCCAAGAAAAATATCAACTTGAATTTGCTGCAAGCGGCTGGAGAATGGAAGCTCTTTTCAGCCTTTTGCAAAAACTTGATTCTTGACTTTTTACGAAGCTATCTTAGTTTAAATAAAACAGGTGAGCCAGTTTCGTTATAGATAAACAATCTAATATGAAAGGGGAATAAAATGCCTCCGGTAAAAGTATATTCGCTCAGCACTTGCAGACATTGTAAAGATGCCAAAAAATTTCTTAACGATTGCACAATCAAATACGATTTTGTCGATGTGGATCTTTTAAAGAGCAAAGAAAGAAACGAAATTCTTGAAGAAATAAAAAAAATCAATCCTGACTGCTCGTTTCCTACCATAATAATAGGCGACAAGGTAATTGCCGGTTTTAAAGAAGCAGAGATCAAGGAGGCTTTGGGAATATAAATGGAACCTGAAATACTATATGAAATGTTAAAAAAAGCACAAGAGCCAAAGGGATATTATTTTGATAATGATAAAGAAGTAGTATTGGATCTGCTGCAGTCTCTTTTTTTCAATAAAGAACGATATGGATATATGTCATGTCCGTGCAGGCTTGCATCTGGAAACAGAAAAAATGATGAAGATATATTATGTCCTTGCGTATACAGGGTTAAGGATGTGAAACAATACGGGAGCTGTTACTGCGGTCTTTATGTTTCAAAAGAATGGAACGACGGATCGATTGAACATGAACATGTTCCTGAAAGAAGACCGGTTTCAAGGATGATATTATAATATTTATCTTTGCTGAATATTTTTTGTTTTTATTCCCCATAAATAATATTTAATCCAGGTGAAGCCGAATTTTAATAGCACCGTATCATTGATTTTTATTTTTGTTAAAAGGTCGTATTTGATTTTGTAGCGTTTTAAAAAGCTGCTCTTAAATATGAAGTCTCTGAAACTGTCAATATTATAGGTAGCCATAAAAGCCATTTTTGCTTTCGTTCCCTCAGGGCCTTCGTTTCCCCATGGGTTGTTTTGGAAAAGGCTTACAAGGTCTGCCCATAGGGCCGTCATTTGATTATGTGCCGAAGCATCCTGGTCTTTTGCCCATGCTGCTGCTGTCCACTGCTTATTTTCATACTGCCCCAGACAAAAATCAGGTGGTTTTAAAAAAAAGATGGGTATATTTTCTTTTTTCTTTGCATCGTAGAATATACCCTGTTCAACAGGAAAAGTCCGGCAAGTATCGGGTCTGTCAATATAAACCGAACAACCTTTCTCATTTAAGAAAGGACAGGTTTTTTCCCGGGTTTCAGACATGCGCAGAAGCACTTCGGGGAAAAATCCCAGCGGGCGCAGAACAATATCGATATACTTATCAAGAAACTCGTCCGAAGAAATTCCAAGCCTTTTCTTGAGCCTCACAATATCATAGGGGTACAAAAATAGATTGATATTGCGGCAGCATTTGTTAAAGCAAGCAAGTTTGCTGTGGCATTCAAAAGAAAAAACATCGTCATTTTTGAGCAAGCCTGTTGAAAGACTATCGATATTATCCAATTCTATATATTTCATCTGATAACGCCTCTGTAAATGGCATTTCCAAGCTTTGAAAACTCTTCTATCGTCAGGGTCTCAGCGCGTCTTGACGGATCTATTCCTGCACTGTTTAAAGCCGTTTCTGCGGTTTGTGCGCTAATTCCAAGCTCACTTCCTGAAAGTGAATTTTTAAGGGTTTTGCGTCTCTTTCCAAAAGCTGCCTTGATAACACTAAATAAAAACATTTCATCATCTACCATAAAATCGGGACGATCCTTGAATTTGATCTCAAGTATTTCAGAGTCTATTTTAGGCTTTGGGAAGAAAAGAGAGGCTTTTACTTCGGCAATTTTAACAGTGTCGGCGCAATATTTCAACATCACCGAAATTCTTCCGTAGTCTTTACTGCCTGGATTTCCGCAGATTCTTCGGGCCAGTTCTTTCTGGAACATCAATATGGCACGGCTTACGAAGCCACGTTCTTTTATAAGTTTTATAAGTATTTGGGAGGAGATATTGTATGGGAGATTTCCTATTACAACAATACGTTGATCGTGTTTTGCCGCAAGTTTTTTTATATCAAGCTTTAGCATATTTTCGTTTAATATTTCTACATTATCAATAGATCTTGATAGAATTTCATTTTGTAAAACCGGAACAAGACTCAGGTCTTTTTCAACTGCATAGACCTTATTCGCAGCAGCTGCCAGAGGAATCGTGAGAGCTCCAAGACCCGCACCTAGTTCAAGAATGATATTTTCGGGCAGTATTTTTGAGCGAGAAATTATCATTTCTGCTGTTGATGGATCAGCAAGAAAGTTTTGCCCGAATTGTTTTTTGGGAGATATCTTCCACTCAGAAAGTAATGTTCTTGGTGAAGTCATGAAATGTTTTCTTTCTGTTTTTTTCTAGTATGTACTTTATTTGCTATATGGGAGGTTATAAAATATGCTAAAATAGCAGGTGGAATCCCGATAAGAGTACCTCCGGTCATAAGAGCAAGAGTTGCATCTGATCCCAGTTTTATAAGCTCGGTAAAGGTAGTGTATTTAATATCAAAAGGAAGAGATGTCCCAAATATCAACTGTCCGGTCTTATAGCTTGTAAAATATAAAAAAGGCATTGTAAGCGGATTTCCTATCCATACCCCTAGTGCTGCGGCTGCCTTGCTTGCACGAAAGATATACGCAAGCATTACTGCAAGGGCGGTATGAAAAGGAAAAGTTGGAGTGATGCCTATAAATACTCCTATAGACATTCCAGCTGCAATATAGTGCGGATCACCGTCGAGATTTTTTACCTGATCAATAAATTGGGATATTTTTTTCTTAATTATCATTGGTCCATATGTTATGCATAGATTATCCTTTTATTAATGAAATGCCGGTTTTTAATATATCTATTTTCATAGATGCATATATCAGATGTTTAATCATTTACAATAATATTTATTGCCTTTCATTAAATTCATAACAGACAACTTATCCAATTCATTATTAATAATATTTATATCTATAATGATTGAACTGATAGCAGTTTTTTAATATATATTATATTCCATAAATTTATGAAGCTTGACTTTAGTATCATTATCACTTAATTTTATATTGACATTTCCTGTAATTATGTCGTTCTACTTTGGGTATAACGCAACACTAAGAAAGGGGGGCATATGGCTAAGAAAAGAGTAAAAGCAGTTAGTTTTGATGCAATGGTTAAGTTTTTTATGCTAACTTATGACATTCCATCGAGAAAAGATCTTCTAAAAGTTATGGCTAAACTAGAAAATCTGGAGATACTGATAAAAAATTTTGGCATAAGAGGGGGGCGGTTACCTGCTGGTGGAATGACCTCCTTGAACAAACCTGTAAAAACGGCTTTTGAAATAGTGCTGGAGGTAATTAAAAGTTATGATCGGGGAGCTGGGTTTGAGGAAATTCAGGAAAAAACTGGTTTTCAGGAAAAGAAAATCCGTAACATCATATTCAGGTTGAATAAATTAGGAAAAATAAAACGTAAAAGCAGAGGAACGTACGTTGCTATTTAGCATTTTAAAGTTTTTTAGTTCGTGGCTATATTTGAAAAGGTAAAATTATTGGTGGGCATCTGATATAAAAACTTCGGCGTGATGTAAATGGGGCTTAACTATTCAGGAATAGAGGTTTTGATGAAAAGATCAACTGACAGTATTAACAAAGATATTTATGAGGGAGATCCGATTTCCGGATACAAAGTAAAAAGAATAGTAGAGCTCCCGGATATAAATTCTTTTTATTATGAATTGAATCACATTAAAACGGGTTCAAGACACATTCATATAAGTAATAGTGATAAAGAAAACACCTTTTCCGTAATTTTTAAGACTGTTCCTGCCGATTCAACCGGAGTTGCACACATACTGGAACATACTGTTTTATGCGGGTCTGAAACATATCCGGTACGCGATCCTTTTTTTTCCATGATTAAAAGAAGTCTTAATACATTCATGAATGCTTTTACTGCATCCGATTGGACTATGTATCTTTATTCAACTCAGAACAAAAAAGATTATTATAATCTTATGAAAGTGTATCTTGATGCGGCTTTTTTCCCGCTATTGGAAGAGCTTAATTTCAGACAGGAAGGATATCGCATTGAAATGGATTCATCCGGTACCAACGGACCAAATCTTGTATATAAAGGAGTTGTCTATAACGAGATGAAAGGAGCAATGTCTTCTCCTGATCAGGTTATGGCGCGTTCAATATTGAATGCACTGTATCCTTTGACCACATATGGTTTTAATTCCGGAGGAGATCCTGCCGTTATTCCGACTCTTGCTTATGAGGATCTGAAGAAATTTCATAGAAGACATTATCATCCGAGCAACGCTTTTTTCTATACTTACGGGGATACACCTTTGAGTGAGAGCCTTTCTTTTATCAATGAAAAAGTACTTGATAAATTCAGCGCTATAGATCCTCAAACATCTGTTCCTTCACATCCCCGATGGGTTGAGCCGAAAAAGATTCGATATTTTTATCCTCTTGCAAAGAATGAAGAGACGTTCAAAAAAAACCAGATATGTATGGCATGGCTTATGTCGGATATAACCGATACTTTCGAATTGCTCATTCTTGTGCTTTTAGAGCATATTCTTATCGGAAATTCTTCTTCTCCTCTTCGTAAAAAATTGATTGATTCCGGTCTTGGTACTTCACTTTCAGATTCATCAGGATATGACCCGGGAAACAAAGATACTATGTTTGTTTGCGGTCTAAAGGATGTCAAGGAATCAGATGCCGATATAATTGAAAAGATGTTATTTGACACTCTTTCTGATCTTGTAAGCAACGGCATAGATAAAAATCTTATCGAATCAGCTATCCATCAGGTAGAGTTTCACCGCAAGGAAGTGACAAACACTCCATATCCTTATGGTATAAAACTAATGCTTTCATTTACCGGAAGTTGGCTTCACGATGGAGATCCGACCAGAATACTTAATCTTGATGCCGACCTTCAAAGATTGCGGGAAGAATTGTTAAGAGAACCACTTTTTGAAAACAGGATAAATAAATATTTTATTAAAAACAATCACAGGGTACTTTTAACACTATCTCCTGATCAGGATATGGAGCAAAGAGAAACAGAGCGCATTAATGCAGGGCTTGAAAGCATTAAAGCCGGACTAACTAAAGAAGGTATCGAGAAAATTATTGAAGATACAAAACGTCTTGAAATGCTTCAACTAAAAAAAGAAGATTTATCCTGCCTTCCGACACTTGAGATTTATGATATTCCCCCATCTGTTGAAAAAATTAAAGAGGTCTCATTATATGATGATATTCCGGTTTCATGTTACGAGAAGCCTACCGGAGGCATTCTTTACTTTACCGCAGCAGCAGGAACTCAGTCGCTGAAACAAAGGCTTATTCCGCTTGTCCCCTTTTTCTGTTTTGCCTTTTCAAGGATTGGCACATCCTTAAGGGATTATTCGGATATGGCTCAGCGCATTGATCTATACACCGGAGGAATCGGGCTTTCATCAAATGCAAGGACAGGATTTGATAGTTCCGGCTCATGTATTCCTTTTGTTTCTTTTAACGGGAAATGCCTTGAAAGAAATGTTGATATGATGTTTGATATTATAAATGAACTTGTATTTAAATACGAGTTTTCCGACCTTGTCCGTTTAAAGAATCTTCTTCTTGAATACCGGGCGAGTTTCGAATCAATGGTTGTGCCGAATGGCCACAGGCTTGCTATTTCACTTGCATCAAGAAATTTTACAGAATCATCGAACCTAAGCGAAAAATGGCATGGAATTCATCAACTGCTTTTCATAAAAAAAATAACAGAAGATCTTTGTGATGAAAAAATAAAATTAATTGCTGATGATCTTGCTGAGATAGCGTCAGGAATTTTGGATAGAAATAATTTCAAAACGGCACTTATAGCCGATAGCCGTTTACTTTCCGTAGCGCTTCCAAAAACTCTCTCATTTCTAAAAACACTTCCTGAAAACAATTTAGCCACTTTTGAGGTAAATGATATTTCTAAGAAAGATTATTTCCCGAATGAGGGTTGGAGCACGTCATCAGCGGTATCTTTTGTGGCTTATGTTTTTGATGCGGTTAGAATGGGGCATGAAGATGCGCCTGTGCTTGCAGTTTTAAGCAAGCTTATTAAGTCCATGTATGTT
>Ga0180732_1000509_pt1 | contig 32846 bp, 43 predicted proteins | sample KR11_01MetaG_FD_148674 | JGI IMG/M metagenome (GOLD analysis project Ga0180732, IMG submission 148674) | Groundwater microbial communities from the Olkiluoto Island deep subsurface site, Finland - KR11_0.1 MetaG | ecosystem: Environmental > Aquatic > Deep subsurface > Groundwater | place...
ATGTGCTATACTGGTGTTATAAATAGTAATATATTTATATGAACAAATCATTATCACATTTTAAATTGTTGACAGCGAAGGTGTATCAATCGTTGGCTTATGTGATAATGAGCCAGTTCAGTTGATACGCCTTTTTTGTTAGTAATTTTTAAATTTATGGCTCAAAAAAGAATGTTTGACAGGTCTATTATTGAAACTACTAAGTTTCTTGATATATCGTTGACAGCAAAAGCAATATATTTTCTTTTAGGAATGGAAGCCGATGATGAAGGTTTTGTTTCCGCAAAAAGAGTATTAAGATTATACGGAGGAGAAGTTGGTGATTTGAAAAATCTCATTGATGTCGGGCTGGTAATACCATTCGAAAGCGGAGTAGTTGTTATAACAGATTGGAACAAAAATAACTGGCTAGACAATCGTAGAATAAAAAATACTGAATATCAAGAAGAAAAATCAAAACTATGCTTAGATAATGGAAAATATGTCTTGCTTAGCAACCGCTTAGCAACCGCTCAGCCAGAGGAGTATAGTATAGAACAGAATAGTATAGAACAGAATAGAAGAGAGAAGAATAAAAGTCGCTTTATCATTCCCTCTCTTTCAGAAGTTTCTAATTATTGTTTAGAAAGAAATAATTCAGTTAATCCTCAAAGTTTTATTGACTTCTATGAAAGTAAAGGTTGGGTTATTGGAAAAAACAAAATGAAAAATTGGCAGGCGGCGGTTAGAACTTGGGAAAGTAGAGATAACAATAAAACAAAATTAGTTGATTTATCAAGCGATAATCCGCATTGGAAATCAAAATAATAAACTAACATAAACTTATGAAAAGTCTTTATTACAAAGGAGCGTTTAAAACAAAAATAGACGAAAAGGAAGAAGGTAGGATTTTAGACAGTTCAGGACAATTTACTTTTAGAGGTGAAATGTTAAAGAAGTCTTTATGTGAAATTTTCAATGAAGAAAAAGGGGAAGAAGAAAAGATGATTATGCACGACGGGAAACTTATGCCTCGCTCGGAGTATATGAAATTATGGAATAAAGAACAGGGAGATTTAGCAAATCAAACTCCGTCCGAAAAAGCGTTTAGAAATTATAAATGTAAATTCTGTTGGTATTATTTGCTTCAATACGGGTATTCCAGATTTTTAGGAACGGAAGACTGGAAACACGAAAGTCCGCACGACACTTTCAAAAGATTTGATGATTTAATTTGGAAAGAAGAACCTGAAATAATGAGCCGATTAACCGAAGAAATGGAAAAGTATTTTACTGATAATCCAAAAGAGGCGTGGGTTGATAAGCAATTCTTTTTGAAATTTCTGCCAAAGACTTCCTTTGATCCGATTATCCAAAGTATGCCAGTTTAATCAATTTAATTTAAAGAAATGGGACAACAATTAAATCTTAAATTTTATACCTGTATATTTGATAATTTTGAAATTCCTGAAAATGATGATTGGATTTTTGAAATGAAAAGAGAACAAGATAAAAAGTTTAGAGAAGATATAAAATGGATTTCTGATTTAATTGATAAATATTCTAACGAATAAATCATTAGCGTAAATAATCAATTTAATTTAAAACGATGAAAGCAGGAAAATATATAAATAAATTTCAATGCTCAATCTGCGGAAGCAGGAACACCGAACATACAGGAGATAATAAAAGGTTTGTTCGTTTTTGCCTTGATTGCGGAGGAATAGAAATTAAAGGAGCAACAATTAAAGGTGAAACTGTCAAGCAATTTAAAAAAAGGGCGATTATGAGTTAAAGACACTCGGAATTTAAATAACTAATATAAGATTATGATAGAGATATTGCTTGTTTTGATTTTACTTGCTATTACTCACACTTTTACATTAGCGTTTTACGCTTTTGTTATCTTTTGTGTGATTGTTTGGATTATCAAAATACTATGCTGGATAGTTAATTTTATTTTTGATTTAATACCCGATTAGCTTCCTTCCAGATGTCTGTTAGTTGGGATTTGGTTTTAAGTTGAGATATATTGTTTAGTTGATTTTTTGCTTCTGCATAATTTTGATTTTCAAGATTTTTTATGAATTTATTAACAGCTATTTCATCAAAAGTTCTATCTTTTATATTTTGACCTTTGGAGTTTTTATACATTATATCTAATATAGATTTCTTATTTACTTCAATCTTCGGAGTAACTTTTTCAACTCCTTTCCCAATGTCCTTTGCTATAATTTTAACTTTTTTAGGGTCAAAAATAAGTGTGTCAATATATTCTGATGGAGAATATTTCATTTTCTCGGCTACATTCTCACCTACTTCAGGCAATCTTTCTACTTTTATTCCTCCATATCCTTGCTTTTTTAGTTCTTTTATTCCTGTTTCAAAATCGTCAAATTTATCAAAAAATAATTCTTGAGCATCTTTATTTTTGAATACCTTAAATTTAACATCAGGAGATATTTTAGTAACATAAACAGCCCCATCTTTAGCACCTGCATATTCTGCCCAAAACCTTGCATTATATGGTGTATTTGTTAATGAAACTCCAACACCATCACCAAGCCCCCCAGCTCCTTCGCCAAATCCACTCTCTAAATTAGTAATATTTTTATTAGGACTTCCGTGATAATACAAATCTTCATTCTTCCCAAAAACATCATCAAACTTTTCTACATTTTTATAAACAGGTGTTCCTTGTGCCTTCACAAACTCCTCCGCAGTCTTATATTTCTTTGCTTTTTGAATAAGAGAGGGCTTAACGAGTGGTTTAGATACTTTTTTAATAGGCAATATAGATTTTCTAATAACAGTTTCAAATTGTCCCTCATAACCAAGAGGAGATTTTATAACTTCATATCCTTTGGTAATTTTATCAACCGCTTTTCTGATAATATCATCAGAACTTTTACTTGCCATTAAACGCAAATCTTCATAAACTCCCATTCCGGTTTTTTCTAACGGTGTTTTAGTTATCTTACTGACTTCGTTTAAAAATTTATCATCAGCTCCTTTTTTCGTCAGATCTAATGTTTTTAGTCCTTCTGGCGTTTGAAATTCTTTTATAAATTTTCCAGGATAACCTCCTTTTGTATTTGTGGCATAAATTCCTTCTCCAAAATAATTTTTAACTGATGGTTTTCCGGCTTTTAAAACATTGCCAATTTTTACATCAGTATGATGAAATAACTTCTTTGCTTCCTGAATAAGAGAGGGTTTAGAAACTGGTTTGATATTTCCTGTTGCTGTTTTAGGGACAACTCCCTGCTTAAAAGACTTTATAGGCAAGACATTTTTAACTTGTTCCGCCGAACCTCCCCAATTTTTAATAGCTGAAGAAATAGCGGGGTTATTCCGTAAATTAGTTGGCAACGCTTTTTTAACTATAGTCATCATTTCTTGAATTGAATTTGCTTTTGCAAAATCAAGTTTAGAGACAATTGCTCCTGCTTCTGGAGAAGTTCTTTCCACTTGCATTTTTAGATTATGTTTAAAAACTTCAGCAACTTTCTTTTTCATTTCGGGGTCTTTGATAATATCTTTAACAGACATACCCATTGGCATTTTTCTTAATGCCTTTTTTTCTGATTCAGTCAAAAGTTTATTAGTTCCTCCGAAGATTCTTTGAGAAATTACATTTTTTTGTTCCAAAGATTTTTCCAAAGATTTCAATAGTTTTAAGTTTTTGTTTAATTTCAATTCTAAATCAATAGCATTCATAGTCTTATAGCCAGCTCCACGAGGAATACCAGCAGCCCTGATAAATCCACTTATAGAACCTCCTGTTAATGTGTCAATAGTGTTGAATATTTTTCTACCAGTAGCTGCACCGATTCCTCTTGGCTCAACTTTCTGTTTTAATTCATTTGCTTTTTTAGCAACATCTTCTGATAATTTTCTAACTCTTATCAAATTAGTCATTTCTCTATCTATTGCTTCAAATTCTTTTCCTCCATATAATTTTCGAGCGACTTCTTTTACTCCTTTTCTTGTATTTTCGAAAGATTGAGCATTTACACTTGTCAATGCTTCTCCAGTTCTTTTACTGAAGGCCTTATTCCCAAATTCTTCTCCGTATGCTTTTGCTAAATCATTAAGATTATTAAGATTGAGTCCTTGAGTTTGTGCCTTGTTTCTTATTTGAGCCACTTTTTCAACCATAACAGGATCATTCGTTTTTTTATAAAGTTCATCTAATTGATTGAGAGCGTCATCAACATAATTATGAGCAACTGTTTTACCACCGACCTTAACACTTGTTTGCAAATTATTCAATGGTATTGGATTTGGTTTTTTTGACAACAAATCATCAAGAGAACCTGCTAACATTCCTATCCTTTCGTCCGCTTTTTGAGCTAACTGGTTATAATTTTTAACTCCAGAAACGTCCAACTTTGAAAATGCTTTTTTCCCTTTAACAATATCATCAGCACTTCCCTGCAGAATTTCTCCAACAACACCATTTATATCTTTTGCCGGTCTTATTAGTTTTTTCGCCACCTTAAGTCCAGTTCCCACTGCAGGAATTGCCGCTCCAATTAAAGCAGATGTTTTTGCTTCTTCTCCTACTTCTCCAGTTTGAACTGCTGTTATTCCTCCAAAGGTTGCCGCTTCTGTTGCCATTCTAGCTAAAAGACCTCTACCTTTTCCAAATTTAGATATAGCTCCACTAGGAACTATAAATTCTCCTAATTGCTCAGCTCCAAAGCCAATAGCTTCGGCTGTCCCTTTTCTTTCAAGCATTCCAGTTTTATCAGCAATTTCTCTAACAGTTTTAAACTGTTCGGGAGATTTCTGTCCTGTTATTTTTTCAGCTAATGCTCTTCCCGCTTGTTGAGGAAGGCTTGCCATTCCTAACATAGAAGAAGCAACGCCTTTTTTTGCTCCTTGCGCAATGCCACCAAGAAAATCCGTAGCTCCTCCAGCAATACTTCCCAATATTCCAGAACTTCTATCAATAGTTACTTTTGGTTTTTCTGGTTGTTCAGTCTTAACAGGCACACTGGCAACTGTTGGCATTTTCCCGCTATATCCTTGCGACATAAAATTAACCAAATCCCTGTCGTTTTGAATTTTATCAACGGAATATCTTTGCCTTGATTTCTCTATTTTTGACGCAAATTCAGGACTATTTTTAGATAATCCATTCAGAATATCGGTATCCGTATATCCTTGTTTTCTTTTCTCATCTACCCTTTGCCAAAAATTCGTTAAATCCATAATTTTAAGCTAATTTATTTATGTAAGAGAACCCCGTCATTTTACTCACTGGGATTGTGTGAATTTTTATCTTTTCATCTAAAGACCAGTTAGAATCTTTGACTGTCGCCACTCCGTCTTTGATAGACATTATAAACCCAGTATGTCCAGTGTTATTGTATGGCATTACAAATACCATTCCAGCCTGCGGAGTTTTGATTGACTTATCCATCTTGGACATTTTAGAGGTATAACTATCTCCAACGCCTAAATTTGTTATTTTGTTCACGAACCTCCCGCATTGCCCTCCTTTTTCTCCGACTGCCGTTCCTGCTATTGCGGCTTTATTCGTGTCGCCGCCAACGGAGTTAAAATCCCATAAATCCGTTGTTCCTCCTGTCGTTCCTCCCGAACTGCTCATTGCCTCTTTCCACCTGCTAATACTATCCTTAACCCGATTAAGATTTTTAATAAAATTATCCTTGCTTTGTCCAGTATCAAGTCCCGCTAATGCTGCTTCCAACAATGCTAATTCTCTCTCAGACACTTGACCTAAAGCACCGCCGGTTTTAGACGCTTCTCTCATCGCTGTCAATTCCCCAAAGGCTATGTTTGCCTTTAAGGTATTCAAATCGTTTTCAAAGTTTCTAGCGTCTGTTGATGGTAATTTAGATAATAACGAACCAGCCCCGACTGTCCATCCGCTTACTCTTCCCATTAAATCATCAACACTTTGTAAATTTCTGATCATACGCTCTTCTTGATAAGGAGATATTTCTCCCCCAGTTGTTTTTCCTAACCAGTCTTGATAAGTCCCAGGAGAACCTGCTAAAAGCCATTCTTGATAAGAAGCTGGCAATTTATCCGCGGTGGTTTCTTTTTGTTGAACTTCCATTTCTTTAATCGTTACGGCTTTTCTGGTTAAATATCCTTTTGGATAACCAGCTTCTTTTTCCAATTCCGCCAATGCTTTTTCATCCACTCCGGTAAATGCTTGCGAGCCATAAGTTGTAATAGCGTCTTGTATCATAGTTCTTGTGTTCTCTTGTTGTTTGACTTTCGAGTCTTCCATAGATTGCGCGTATTGCTTGGTGGCGGTAAGTATGTTTCCGAAACTATTCATCTGTTCTTGGAATGTCTGTTGTCTGGCCTCCGCTCCCGCGATTGAAGGTTGTATAGCTTCCGCTTGTCCGCTTCGCATCGCTTCTTGCTGTGAAGGAGAAAAGCCGGCAGGACTTTCAGCTGAGATTTTTTGAGCTTGTTGCGTGCTTAAATCCAATTGCCTCTGTTGCAGAGGAGCAGTTCCCATACCTTGATATTCTTTGAGCATATCCATTAAAGCAGAATTGAATATTTGATAAGAGTTTTTCTTGGGAGCTTGGCTCAACGGACTTTCAGTTAAGGTTCTCGGTGCTTCTGTCTCTGTTGTAGTGAGCTGTTGAGGAGCTAATTGAGTATCTGGATATTCTTGTTGTCCGTGCCTATTCCACCAAGTATTTATATCCCATTGCTTATTGGCGCTTAAACCTCCCCCGACATCAGAGCCAAAGGTTCTATCTTCTCCCATCCAGTTTGGGAACTCCCTTTGCAAATCTGGACGAGATTTGTAAATGTCATAAAGACTTCTTGTTGTAGCCATAAATTTATAAAGTTAATTTTCTTAATCTATTTTCTTCCGTTGTTCTCCAAGCCCCTTCTAATTGAGATTGTCTTTGCTGCTCTGCTGTTTTTTGTTCGTATTGCTTGCTTCCCACCAACCCCTGATAAACGCTATCGGATATATTATAAAAAGGTTTAGTGTCAAGACTTCTGCCAAACTTGCTAACTCCCGCCTGCACTTTTGGAGCGGCGCCATAAGAGTAAGCTGGCAGAGTTTCTCCGCCCCATTCACCTGCGAATTGTCTGGCTTGACTTCCCATTTGATACTCCGCTAGTTTTCTGTTTTGGTTGATGGTTTCTTGGGTGGATTGAGCAAGTTCTTGTTCGCTTAATTGCCTGCCCCCCGATAAAGCCATTCCGCTCTCGGCGGCGCTAGTTCCTATGCCTCTTAATTCCCTTCCATATCCTCTTTCAAGTTGGGCTTCTTGCTGGGTTATTTCATCGGAAGTATAACCAGCAGTTCTTAAAAGTCCTTCTCTGGCGAGTTTCATTTGAGTGTCATAATAAGGACTGATTTCTTTTTGAGCCCGCGCGAGAAATTCAGCAGTCTGTTCTTCTGAAATATCAACTTGCGGATTAATGGTTTTTCCTTGTTGGATAAGTTTGTCTAAATATGATTGAGTTTGTTCTAAAAGCTGATTAAGAGCGTCGTTTCCAGTATCAACTTTTGGAGCAACTGATGCGGGTGGAGTGGGAGTGGTCGGTGCTGACGAAGCAGGCGGTGTCAACACTGGCAATCCTTGCACTGTTCCAGCATAAGAACCGCTCAAAACAGGAGCTGCTTGTTCTGGTGTTAAAACGCTTCCGATTTGAGCGTCATATACCTGTCCGTTTTTATTGTAATATCGTGCCATAGTTTTAAATTAGCTATTTACAAATTATTTAAATGTGTTATACTTATTTTAGATTGATTGCACCAATCAAACATTTTTCATACAAACCCGTGGATAAAGGTGCAATCTTTTGAAGCGGGTTTTTTAATTATTAAGATAAAATTATGCAACGAAGTTATATTAGAACAGAAGAACATAAAGAAAAAATGAGAAGAATAATAAAAGAAAAATATAAAAATAATAATAAAATGGGCTTTCAAAAGGGACATAAACAGCTGAAAGGAAAAGATAGTCATTTATGGAAAGGAAATGACATCGGATATTTAATGAAACATTTAAGAATTATTGATTTAAAAGGAAAAGCATTAGAATATATTTGTATTGATTGTGGAAAGCAAGCAGAAGATTGGAGCAATAAAGACCATTTATATTCAAATAATCTAGATGACTATATTCCAAGATGTAGAAAATGTCATTGTGAATATGATAAGGAATTTAATAATACAAAAAGAGGAAAAAGGAAGATCAAATAAATATAGTTTTATATTATTCTCATTAAAATTAGTAATCCTAAAATAGTTATTATTGCTATTAGTTTTTTGAACATTTTCAAAATTATTTATGTATAAAAATAAATATTTTTGATTGTAATGTCTCCGGCACTTCCAGTATTTGCCAATAAAATATAACTTCCTGTCCAAGTGGCGCTAATTCCGAATTCACTTGCTCCACTTGTTAGATTTCCATTATAAGAAGTTTTAAATCCATCAGCATCTCTATAAACAATTACAGTGCTTCTTATAGTATCTGCAACAGTTGTTAGATAGTCTATTATTGCATATCTGGCACTGTTAGGAGCATAAATTCTATCATTTGAAATTGCTCCTCCTCCTACTATCATAGACATTAAAGAAATATTTTTATCTATTAGTATATTTTCATCTTGTATGTTTAAAATTGCGCTTGCGGATGAAGTTATTTTTCCTAGTCGTATAACCCTATTAAGATTTATAGTATTGGTTACATAAGTTCCTGCGGTTGAGTTTAAATAAAATCTTCCCGATATGGTAGAACCAAAGCTTGAATTTGTATATTGCCCTTGTGTTTGAATTTTTACTTGACTATCCGCGTCAGCTCCTTCGATGGTTATCCCTACTATACTTCTGCATAAAAGGGGGTCGCTACAATTAGCTTTATATAATTTACCATCACAGTCATTATCGGAATAAATTCTTAATACTGGTCTATTCGCCGTATTACTTGCTTCAGAAGAATAAAAATGAACTCCAGCTCCAGCTCCTCCACCACTTATTTGAAAACCATAATTAGCCACATTTCCAGCTTTCCAATGTCTAACAAATTGAGTAATATCATAAACAATCCAAACTTCAGTAGAACCGCCAGAAGCTTTTACATATTCACAGCCAAATTGTGTTTCTAGTTCAGTAGAAGTTGGAGCTACTGCTGATTTTGTGTCCCAAGTTATTGTGCTTTCATCCCAATCGGCAGTCGCTCTTACTATATTGATATTAGTTGCACCTTTTATGGATTGAGTTTTTATTCTTAGTTCTGCTTTAATTATTGCTTCTGCCGCTGGAATAAGAGAAAAATCAAATTTAATATAAGACAACCAAGTCTTACTGCTTCCGTCTTGCCCAGTCTCAAAAGTAGTATCACTTCCATAGTTGGTAGTTGGTGCTGCCTCATACACCTCTGCGTCGTGAGTGGCTACATAATCAGAATAACTAGGTTTTAAACAAACAACCTTGTCAGTTGTTAATGTTTCTCCTGCTGTAAAAACTTCAATATATCTAAATCCAGTTGAATCTGCGTTTGCTCCATCAAATTTAAAATATTTGTTATTCGCGTTATCTCCTATAAAAAATTTAGCCAAGTCGCTGTCGCTGTCATCAAGCCCGAGTATAAAACCTTTATCCGCTGTCCAGTTTGTATAATCAAGTCCAGCTCCGCCAGAAATATAACAGTCGCCCGTTCCTGCAGTAATCCCGAGTGAAATCGCTTTGGAAGAAATTATGCCAGCGGTAAGTTTTCCAACGCCCAATTCGTCAACATATTGTCCGTCAATAACCGAGCCTTCAAGCGTGGTAATTTGTCCTTGATATATATCAGGCATAATCCCAGGATTTGTTATATCAGTTTCAGCGTATCCGCCAATGTTTTGCGATATTGTTTTATTCAGATTTTTATCAAATCCATACGAATAAATGTCTGGACTATTCGGTGTTGGTTGTGGAATCTCCATATTACATTCCCTCTCCTTCGGTTATGTGAAGTCCGAGAAATACAAATGGCTCGGTTCTTCCCATACCAGTAAGCTTAAATCTTATTCTGTGAAATTTTATATTAGGTTTGTATTCGTTTAAAAATTTGGTAAGCTGTCCTATGTTCTTCCATTCTATCGTGTCGTCGGTTTGATACATAAGCATAGAGCTTTGAGCTTTTTCGCAAATAGTAAAAAGTTTTTTAATGTATTTCTCTGTCTCTATTCCCCACTCATACCATTTAGTGATCACTCGGTATTTAATCGGCTCGCCTAAATCCGTATAACCGGAATTGACAGTCGCCACCACTCCGTTGTTAAGTCCGACTACGCGCGTAAGAGCTGAACCTGAATTATAATCGGAAGCGAATTTTATGTTATTGGCGTAAGAGTAAATCGTCCACAAGTCTGAGCTTTCAGTATATCTTGCCACCGTGTTAGTCCAAGTCGCTCCGTTAATAGTCAAATCTCCTAAACTCCAATAGATGTGGTCGTTGTCTTTCCAACTGACAATATTGTCAAATTGAGAGAATGGAATAGCGTCCACGATATCGGAAATCGGTCTTGAAATCTCTGTCGGATAACCGCCGGTATATCTGTAAAAACCGCTGTCGTGATGAAAGTATAGCCCTTTTTTGCCTTCTATCACGCTTTCGTTGCTTCTAGTGCCTATCTTAATCAACGGGTCGGGGTCAACAGATGAAGTCCTAAATCTATAAATGTAATTAGGCTTGAACACTAATAATTCAAGTGAATATCGTTTTAACCCGCTGATATTTTCGCCGTCGTTCGGGTTGATGTCCACCCAGTCGGTAGCAGGCGTCCAAGCGAAGTTTCCCGTAGAACTGATGACATTTGAAAACCATAGACGAGAGCCAGTAATATTGTTGCCATTGGTATTTCCGCCAGCCAGATAAATTCTTGACTTGTAGTATTCCCCGTATTGAGGTTGAACCGAGCCAGCCACTTGGTCGGTAATCGCTTGCGGATTGATAGGGTTGCCAGTCGTAACCCAAGCGTCGTTTACGGTTAAGAATTGAACCGAAGAATACATATTTGCCGCGTTGCCGAAGTTTAAAACGACTGTCCTTCCTCCCGCTTCTAAAAATCTAATCTTCGTGTTAGCCGTTCCTCCCGTCAAAGAAGAAGTCCACGCCCCGCCAGAAGGGAAAGCATAAACTCTTGCCGTGCCTCCCTGCGATATAACCGCCATCATTGAACCGTTTTGTGTGTTATGTATTCCCCACACCGGATAACCTGTTTGAATGGTTGAACCCAGAGCAGTCATTCCCAGCCGTCCGGTAATAGCTCCTTTACGGTCAAAGGAAACATTTATCGCTTCCGTAGTCGCTCCGTCCGGAACTAAAACATCGTCAACTTCCGCCTGTCTTATACAGCCGTATATTCCTAATCCTCTTATTTGTTTGGGTGTAAATGCCATTAGAAAGGAATTATTAAATGACTAATTTCCGGGCTTATTCTTATATCGCTTCCTGTTCTTTCATTGCCCAACGCCTGCTGTTTAACCATTTCCCATTTCATATAATCGTCGTCTTTCAAGTCAACCAATCCTTTTCTTTTTTTAATCTTCCACGCCAGAAAGTGAACAATGCCGTCTTGAATGTTATCTGGTTCGTCTAACTCATCAGCATCGCTATCTATTGTCTTTTTTGTTTGATAATAATCAGCCCAGATGTTTTGATTGACATAAGAAGTTTCTATCGGACAATTAAAATAAATATATGAAGTGCCGTCGGTGTCCATAAATACCGTAAATTTATTCGGTAGTCCTTGCGAAGCTCCCTGCCATATATCAACACCGGAAGTGTGAGCATAACTGCCAGCGGTTGATATTCTCAAAGTTCCTCCGCTTACTCCTTTAGCGGAATAAGCTATGACATCGCTTTCCAAATTCACCGAACCGCTATCAGCTAAATCCCTGACACTATCAACATATAAATCTTGATGAGTAATAGCGTAAGTTTCTGCTAGTGTAGTATGAGCAACCCCTTGATAATCTTTATCGTATTCCTTCTTGTCGTAATAACTCATATTGTCTTGCGTTCCTATTCTCACGCCATAGACATTCTCAGCGGTGTATGGTTTTTGAACATCAGTCGGCAGTCCTACGCGATACATACCCGTTGATACATTGCCTATATCAGCGTTGAATTTACGCCTGTGAGGTCGTTTGCCTGTGGCGTTGTGGTATTCTCTTCTCGCTTCGCTTAAACATTCGTCAAGATATTCGTTGGTTATCAGTTCCGTGTCTATCTGTTCGTTGACGCTATCTAACGCTCTTTTTTTAATCTGATGGGCTGTGTTGTCGGCAAATCCGGCATAAGGTATCGGGTCGGATACTATGGAAAAGGTTGAAGTCAAAGAATTCTTAAACTGCACAAACGCGTAGCCGGTGTTGTAATTCAAGTCCCTATATAGAGTCTCCAGTAAATCAACTTGCAGTCCAGCGGTGGCGATAGTCCCTTTTTCGCTTGTAAGTCCGCTTGAATGAGAGAGGGCGTATTGGTCAAAGTTTATAACATAAACTTTCGTGTCTTGAGGGTGGTCGTATAAGCAGGCGGTTTGAAAATAAATAGTCGTTCCGCTTGGAGCTGTGCCGTTGGAATTATAAACTATTTCAGACTTCTTTTGTCCAATTTCGCCAATTAAAAAAATATGCCCCGTTCCGCTTAATCCCATTATTGACTGGACGGACATATTAGAACCAGCCGATAAATCAGAAGACAAATAAGTGTTCTTTTTGTCTTTGGTTATCGTTGTATTATTTGTGTAGAACTCAAATGTAAGAGTATCTCCCCTAAGATTTGGCTTCATCTGGTTTAGTGTTAGTTTTTAGTTCCTCTGCGGTTATAAACCTATGCTCTCCTTGAAGCCGTAAAAGCTCCTCTTGAAACTGTCTGGCTTGAAGATTAGCCGCGTCTAGTTGGTTTTTTACTTGATTAAACTTTTTCTCTACCTCTTGTTTTTGTTGTTTGTAGTTCATTGTTTTGTATTAAAAATTAAGTTATTCCCAATAAAGATAAACTATTTATAGTATTTACAGAACCTCCTGCCGTATAGGTGGCGTAGATGGACAGTTTAATGTTGATATAAAGACCACCAATTGCATATGGGTTTGGCAATGTCGGCCAAGTTCCTGCTCCCCCTCTCCAACCACTGTTGGCTAATGTATCTCCAGCCATCAAAGGATAATCGCTTGTTTGCCATCCTATCCAATAATTTCCAGCATTAAGAGATACACTACTTACTAAATCAACAGTTCTTAAATCATAGGTATTTTGAGCGGCTGTTAAAGCGGTACTTGCTGTTTGACCCCTTAGTGCTTGACCCATAGGAGTTCCATTGGCAGAACCATCATCGTTATAAATAGCATATTTATAATTACCATCTATGCCTCTCGACTTAGTATATGCAGAAATAGAGGTTACTGTTCCATTTTGAGAAAGATTAAATCTTCCACCAAGTTCTGGGGAACCTGCCGAAGAAATTTGCTTCTCCGTTGCTCCCTGTGTCGTAAACCCAAAAGTCAACCCTGCTGCGTGTCTGACTGGATAAACAGCTTTGTCTAAAAAGTCTTGAGGGATTTCAACCGATAAAATTCCATTTTCAATGAGCAAATTTCCCCAAACTTTATTTCCTTTTGCGTCTATCATCTGCGGTCTAAATATATGCCCTATTTTTCCGCATTTATATTCTTTTTTTCCTACATAATTTGTCTTTGGTGTCTTGGCATATATAGCATACGAACCAATAACATTTTCAGGTCTTGACGCTCCCTCGTCCTTTTCTTTTTGAGTAAGTGCGGGCTGATGAAAGTAGGAAACATCTTTGTCAACAACCGAAAATTCTATTTTGTTTGTCTTCGGTTTCTTTTTTAAAACTATTTCAAACTCGCTTGCTCCTTCGGGGTGTTCTTTATTTTGTATTTGATAAAAATGACATTCTCTATTTCTTTTAATGTATTTTATTTTCTCTCTTTCGGTTTTTATCGTTGGCGTTTCTTTGTCGTCTTCTATCAATCTGATAGACACATTGCATTCGTTTGACCACCTTTCAATCTTCATCTGCGGTTTAAAATCTATTTCTTTGTCATCTCCAATAACACAATTCAACTCATCTCTTTTATCAGTTTTTATTTCGTGCTTCCAATTTGTAGAATTTAATTTTTTCATTATGCTGTCTCTCTAAAATAAGCTATTGAATAATGTATTAAAGAACCTGAATCGTTGACAATGCAAAGTGTCGCTCCACTTGGAGTAGCAAACAAATATCCTGGAGGAGATACTGCGAGATTAACTCCTGATATTCCTTGTGCGGGAGCTTGTAGCGCCGCTCTCCATAATTCTGTCGGAGCCGCTCCGCTTCCGTCAGTGAACTTAGGGACTATTTGAGTTTGCGCGGTAGTTGTTATTGAAAAAGCGTAGACTTTGGTCACCCTGCTTACTATTGGAGATACAAGTTGCACTCCGCTAGTTGATACTCCGCTAGTTGAACCACTTACTGAACCGCCAGCGGAAGCTACCGAAGCGGTATGAGAAACATTGACTATTCCCGCCACGCTTGAAACCTGAACAGTTCCATTAGCTATATCATATATCTTAAGGGCTCCTTCCGTATTCGCAAGTAAAGGAACTTTTACTGCTCCATACTTGCCTTCTGCTACAACATAGGGTTCGTCTGAAAACCTTACTCCCATTGTGCCATTGGTGCTTAATATATGAACGGCAATTGAATTTGTAATTCCTGTTATTGATGGAGCATTAGAAATACTTACCGTGCCATTAGCCAAATCATAAACCTTTATCGCTCCATCGCTATTCATTTTTAATGGACGAGTAGTCGTTCCGTCTTTTCCTGACGCTTTGATTGTCGGTTCGGATTGATCGAAATAAACCGCCATAGTTCCTGCAAAAGTTGCCGCTACCGAAGGCGTGGCTGGGCTAAAATATACAGCAACACTTCCACCTAGCCCTCCAACCTGAACATTGGTGCATAAATTCCCCAAATTATCGGTTCTTAAAATTCTTAAAGTAGTCGTCGGGTCTTTCGCGAACATACCAATTCCCGAAGGCGTAGCGTCAACATCGCCATCGGTATAAACTTCATTTTTTCTGTTGTCATCTTCATTGACGATGACAACTCGTTGTAGACTTTGCATAGTTATAGTTTTAGTTTATCTCTATAAGCTTTTAATTTTTGTTCTAATTTTCCTTTGTCGATTTCCACTTCATACTCTCTTGCTTCAATCGCGTTTTCTTTGTCGGATAGGTTTTTATTTCTGGTTTCTAAATCAGTTTTTAATAGTTCGCAGTTTTGAATATCATCTGAAAGTTTGAGTTGCTTCTGATAAAGTTCTTGCTGTTCATTTTTAAACGCTTTTTCTTTTTGGTCAAAATCAAAATTCCTTTTGTTAAAATCTTCTTGCAATAGTTTCAAGTTCTTTTCTCTGCTTTCAATATCGGATATAACAGCTTTCAATTCATTATTTCTTTTTTCCAACGCCCAATTCTCCGTTCTCGCCTCTTCAACTTGCTTTTTAATTTTTTCTAATGTTACAGCTTCTTTTTGCATATCAGCCAAATAAGAAGCCATAATATCTTTTTCTGTTGGTTTCATATTTAAAAATTAGGTTTAGCGGTTAAAACTTTGACATTGGCGTTTGAGCCGGAATTGTTGGTAATGTAGATATTTGACACTTCTATTACATTGTCCATCAGCATAGGCGACATAGACGAGGTAATTGTAATACTGTTATTGCCTGTAGAGTTGAATTTTACGGTTATGGTTTGGTCGGTAATAACACGGCAATAATAAACAGCAGTCCCGACTTTTGAAGTTGAACCGCCGAATAAGTTTGTTTGATTAGCGGCGACATCATAATCTGAAGTTCCCGTAGCGACGGCAAACTCCGCGTTATCATATCTCGCTGAAGGATATTTTGGCAAAGTCGTAATTTAATAATTAAAATTCAAAACCTCCAAGGTTTAAATAATTCCAGCTCCCGTTCGCTCCTGAAACAACTCCGACAACTCCGTCTGGAATTTCATTGATTAAAGGAGTTTCAAAGCGATGTGAAACAGTAACAGAGCCAGTAACAATATGTTCTAACATTACATTGTTGGCGTATGTTTTATCGCCTCCGTTAAATGCCACTATTCTAATCGTTCCTGTCGCGGCGGGAGTGATAGCCAAATCAGTGATAGCAACCCTCTTACCGCTTGCAGGCGTCCAAATAATAGCGGTAGTGGCGGTGTCTATTCCCATTACGCATTTTCTCATCGGCGTCTGCGAGCTTCCGAAATAAGTTATGCTCATAATTGTAAATTAAAATTTAATGCTTTTAAAGTTATAATCTTCCCTGCCTTTTGTCTTGATTATTCCTAGGCAATAAGGCGTGTCTTCTTTAGATAGTTTGCATTTTTCCACATCCAAATTAAGAAGGTAATTGAGTAGAATTTTTTTAATTGTTTTGTCAAATCGCAAATATTCTATCATCCACTTGGTAAGCGTCCAGCTGTCTTTGACTTCTTGATGAACTTCTCTTTCGCTTACAACATCAAACATTCTTAACATTTCTTTTATAGGATTTTTCTTCAAGTTTTTCTTATCCAGTTCTCCGATACAGTCTTGAAACCTGTACCTGTAAGCGTTGTCAAATTCCAAGTGCATACAAAGTAGGTCTCTCATCTGTTCCCTTATTACTCCGTCTTTGAATTTTTCATTGTCGCTTGTAGGGATTGAAAACGCTCTGTAAATTTCCCTGACCGCTTGGCAATAGCATTTCGGCTTAACTCTAAATCTTTCAATGTGCCTCCAGCAAGAATAAATCTCGGCTCGCGAATAAATCTTGAAGAACGGATAAGTGATAGCCATCATCGGGTATTTCTTCCAACCTTTAAAATGTTTCCAAATAATATGATAAAATCCGCTTTTAAATCCTTTGGTCATTTTTTTGACAAGGTCTAATCTCTCAACCAGCGTATGCAATGGAAACCCCTGATAAGGTTCGTCAAATCCTTCCATATAAGTCATTACTCCTCCTTGCGGGGGAAACTCCACCCTTTTGAGGTTATTTTTGGGTTGTCCTTGAATAACCTCTGATTTTGGGGGCGGAGTTTCCCTCATTTCTTCTTCTATCCATTGCATTTTCTGCATTTGCTCTATATAACTGTTATAACATTCCGCTTTGGTAATTAAATCTTGAACATTTATTGTTGCTTTTGTGTCCGAAGCAACGGGCATTATTTCAGACATATTTTAAGTTAATGAATTAACGAACAATTGTATACGCGAGGATTAAGTCCTCATATATCGTGGTAGTAGCGGTAGGATTGACAAAAGTAAGATTTACTCCGCCATTCCCAGTTTTGCAGCCAATCAACACTCCAACTCCATTATTTGCGTGATCAGAAAGGGTTGTTGTTGTAAATGTCTTTTGTATGGCGCAAACCATAGCATCTTCGGCTCTGACTCCTGATACCGTTACATTCGTAGCTCCTGTCTTAGCAGCCGCAATTGCCGGAAGATTTACAGTAAATGTTCCAGTAATTCCTATATTCCCGCTTTTATCTGGAAATACAATCGCTCTTGAAGCGTCTGGGCTTGCCTTGAAAGACAAGGTATGAGCATACGCCCCTGCTTCTACTCTTATAAAGGCGGTGTTTTTAAAATTCACGCCTTTAAAGTTTGTATAATTCGCTCCGCCATAAGTAGCCATAAGTTTATTTCCTTTTTTGGAGAATTTTATGATTAAGGAGATGGCTCATCGGTTCTCCGGTTAGTCTTGCCCGTTCGACTTTCAGGCAGCCGACAAGAGCCATCTTCACAAACATTAAACGGTTTGTTCGTTACGCGGCATTCGTGTTCTTTGAACCGAACCATCCGCGATAGTCGTTGAAGCCAATATCAAACTGTACTTCAGCCTTATATTGGATTTCCGATGTCTTGAAAACAACATTCGGACCTTCAAGGGTAATCCCTTGACTTTCCTTATATTGTAATCCATACATATCGTTCTTCATTGAACTATCAAACGCCCACCAATAAGAAGTATTGGTTGCTAACTGATGCAACGGAATAATCTTATAGGTTGGGATTCCAATTCCATCTCTATCCGCTGAACCAGGCATAAATCCTTTATTCAACGCTCCAAGAATTTCCATCGCTCTCTGATGAACAGGATAACCCTTAGTTACGATAATCGTATTAGGGTTAATGTTCATCGGCTTGCCTTTTGGATTTTTGACTAACGCAGCTGTTCGCTGTAATGCTTTAAGCGCGTCATATTCAAAATCCATATTGACAGTCGTTCCATCGGTGATTCTGTTGCTGTTGTTGGTGCCTCCGTCTTCTCTTGTGTGAGAAGCGGAAATCAAAGCTAATCCATCTCCGCCGGTGCAGGGAACCATATAATTGCCATAAATATCTTCGGCAACATAAGTGGTTGAGTAACTGTTGTCTAATCTTTCAGCGCATCTCAATTCCCTCAAATCGGCGCAAGCCTTGCGAGCTTCGGAAGTTATACTTTCAAGTTTTCTTTTCTTTATCCCGAAATCAATTTTGTTACTACTCTTTTCAGAGCGGGTTAGTCATTTCTGCTAACCTCTGTATATTTCTATACAGTTCAGACTATTCCTTCACCCATTAACTGGGGGCTGATTATAGTCGTTGAACCTTCTAATAATTTTCTCGTTTTTCCCCAAACGCCACGCTCTTTATCAAGTTTTATGTGGCACGAATGGCATAAACGAGTATAATCGTTGATATTTCTTGTATATTTTCCGTCATCTCTTATATTTGCCCATTCATATCTTTTTCTATCCGTTCTCTCGCACATTGTGCAATATTTCTCATTTCCAAAATGAACAGTGAAATATCTATGTATTGCCCGATAACTGGCATTATCTCCTGTCCAATGCGATTTGTTTCCCTTAACAGCATTGGCAATATTCTCTCTCCATCTTTTAGAAAATGGAGGTCTCTTATATCCTTTTTTATGGAGATAAATACCTTTTGGCATATATTTATTATTAGTTTGGCTGCAGATTTTCCGTTAGTGCTAAACTTTTCAGTTTTCGCCTCTTGGGAGTTTCCTGCAATTTACAACATTTATTGTAATAATTGCTTATTACAGTGGCTATTCTTAACCACATCGCTTTTGTGAAATTGATAAGTATTCCGAAATTAACTTGCGTATAGGTCTTGTCGTAGCCTTGCACAGGACTTGCTGCCGTAACGGCGGCATTTTCAACTATCCTGCCAGCATATCCCAATCCGCTTAACGAACTGTCTTTCAGGTAGTAATCGCTTACTCCTGTTTCTACATTGTAGTATTGTTCAAATACTCTTGATTCTGCTTCGCTGCCTTTCAGCCAAATCTTGTCAATAGCTTTATCAATCAAATCGGAAGCGTCGCTTATATTTAGTGGTGTAGGCATATTTTAAGCATAAGTTGTTTGGCTGGGGAAATAAGTTCCCTCAGTTGTGCGGAAATACCCAATGAGTTTTCCGCTACCAGAAGTAGAACCAACCATAGAAACAGCTTTGAAGACAGCAGTTGAGGCATTTCCCGCGCCTAAATCGGTTGATGTATTTCTCACCAATAAAGCACCCGCATTAAGCTGATGTCTTAACCCGACTTGAGCGGTCAATACAGCGTCCGTGCAATCAGCTTCCCATAACTGTCCGGAAACGAAAGGAATAACTTTTACTTCTTTGTCAGAAGCTCCTTCCGCGTAATCCATACATACGCCAAAAATGGTAGTTGAAGTAGAAGCGGCAGCGCCAGCATTCACGCCAGCTCCGCCAGTTCTTGAAAATTCAACAACACACCCAGGCCAGACAGTTCCGGAACATCTCATATTGACAGCGGCAACATCCACTACTAGTCCTTGACTATTCACTTGTCTAAAAGCCATATAATTAAGTTAGTTTTCTAATTCCTTGATTTCTTCTTCCGACCATCCCCCATCCTCATATGCTCTACGCAATTGAGGAGAGAGCCGTTTCCCAGAAGATGATTTTTGCATTCCTCCTCCGCCTTTTTGAGCGGTTGCAATCCGCTTTTTGACAGTCTCGGAATTATTATCAACGGGTGGCGCTATACCCTTGTGGGCTTTTTCAAGAATTTGTCTTATAAGTTTGGGATTATCAGGCATTTTATAAAAAGATAATTCTCGTTGAAACGCATTCCAATTTATGTCATCAGAGTCGTTTTCTGGCTTATACTCGGGATATTTTTCAAGAAAATCTCCAAGAGCTTCGTTTTTAGCGTTCTCATAGACAATTTTCTTGCTTTCGTCCTTCGTAATATACCCCTTTGATTTAAGCACTCTATCAATGTTTTTAACATCTTCAGGGTTTAAATCATCAAGTTTGTCAGAAACTTCCATTATGACTTGTTCGGTTTCCGTTTCCCTTAAATTTCTTCTTTGCCCTCTTAACTCTTTAATTTCTTTCAAGAGTTTTTCTCTCTCGCTTAAAAGACCTTGCACTTGTTTAGCGTCTCCCGTATCTTCAACGACATCTTCTTCGGGAGTTGAAGTGTCGTCAGGTTTTTCTTCCGTTGGAAGTTCGGAAGGAGTTTCCGTCTCCTTCTCTTGCGGGATTTCCGCAGGAGTTTCTTTTACTTCCATTTCGTCCCCGACTTCTGTTGTGAATTCGGGCTTTACACCGATAACATTTGGCATATTTTTTACTTCCTTCTTTTACTTGCTTGAAGGGGCAAGTATGTTAATAATTATTAGCTCATTTCTCTCCATTAGGAGAGTGTGAGACAACAATTTTATCTGTCATTAGTTATTAAAGATTTTGTTTCTGTTGAGAATGAATTATAAACCAATTCCACCCAAGTTTTAACTCCGTTTGCTCCTTCAAAGTTTGGAATTAGCTTGGTTCTTTTATCAATCTTTATGAGTTCTTTGTCTTTGGGAGTTAGCGTGGAATACTTCTCGGGGACTACTATTGTGAATAAAAACCCCGCTGGCTGCCATTCTATTTCTATTCCAAATTGCTTATTGAGAGTAAAATCTACCAATTCCCTGTATTCCGGAGGTACAGGGAACTTGCTATTTGCAAGTTCCGGAACTTGTGGCGGTTTAATCTCTGGCGGTTTTGGCTTTATAATTGTTTTCTTCAAATCCGCTACATCTATGGCTAATTCTTTAACAGCTTTTGCCATTTCTATTAAGTTTTTTTCTAATTCGCGATTTGTGGGCATATTTTTAAATTATTAAATTAGATTTTTTAACTTTCCCGATAACTTCTTCTTTTGTTTCAGGTAGGGAAATCTTGATTGGAAATGTTATACTCTCTCCTTTACGAATATCATTTTTCGCTTTTACGCTCAAGACTGTTTCATACCATCTTACTTTTGTAAGTGTCTGCGGAATTAGTTTTTGTTGCTGTTCTGGCGTTCCTATCGCAAATAATATCTGATGCAGTTCTTCTCTTTTGATATACGCTATTTGATTGTCTGGAAATGTGAATTTTAAAATCTTTCCTTCGTTTGTTTTTGTATCGTCTGGCTTCCAGTTCGCTTCTATCCAAAAATTATTCTTTCCATCTTTATCTATCATACGCCATTTTTCTGGTTGTTTTAGCATAGTTTAAGCATTAAATATTATTCCGCTTCCGTCTGTTTTTGATGAACCTTCATCAATTATGTCTTGTAAAATAGGATAAGTCATTGTTGTATTGTTAGAAATATGTTATCTAATAACCGCTTAATTCCTCTGATTTGACCTTCTTGCAGGGCAACCTCTTTGAATGTTTCTCCTGCCGTGTCTTTCAGCATATTCTCATTTCTTATATTAATAATAGTTTCTTCTGCAACAGATTTGATAGCTTCCCATTGCGGAGAGTTAACTAAACTTTGAAGTAATTGCTTTGTTTTTTGGGTCATATAATCAATGGTTTAACCATTTTGTTTATTATCTTGCCTCCTTGCGAAGTTGGATTGCTGGCAGGTAATGATGTTTGAGTAGTAAGCTTCTGTGCTTGTGTGCTTGGTTGTGCGTTTGGCTGTCCTTGTATAGGTTGACCATTCTCATCTAATTGCTGGGGAGCTGGGATTATCAAATCTTGATTTCCACCGCTAATCCATTCATCCGGTAGAATGTCTTTCGGGTCTTTGTCATAAAGTTTGCAGATGTTCTTTGCCACTTTGGAATAAATTTGAGGCGGTTGAGCCAACAAAGGAATGAGCATATTATACATTTCTAATTCCAAAGTCTTATCCAATTGCTTACTTGGAGTGAGCATTGATTGAGCTTTGATGAATATCATTCCGTCCCATCTCAAGTGCTTTGGTTTTATTCTGAAAAATTTAGTTTCTTTTGTCTGCGTTAAATTCTTTTTCTCATCTTCTTCTAAATTCAATGGAACTTCAGGATATACTTTTGCATTAAATACTTCCTGTCCATTCTCATCAACATCTCTTTCGTATAATTCAGGGTCTGATTGAATGTCTTTCAAATAAGCTTCTATCAGTTCGGGGTCTGATATTGAATATACTTCTGGCTCGGAATAAATTAACTGATGAATGCAAACTGTTAAATATGCTTCTGTTTCTAAGGCATCGCAGATATTGTCTAATGGCGTTTTTAATCTCTTTAAGGCTGATTCTTTATTCATAGCCGATTGATAAGCAGTCTTCTCGTCTGAATCTCCTTGAAGACTTTTTATGACTCCAGAAGCCTCTTCTATATCAGACTTAAACATTTCAATTCCTTTCCACGCCTCTGCTCCCGGACCTGGTATTTCTAACCAGCTTATATCTTTAGGATTAAGAGCTTGCTTTCCAACTCCAGGGCTTATGCTTATATCTCCTGTTTCGTTCAATGTATTAGTTCCTGAATAGAAAAACATTTTATAAATTGAAAGCGTCAACTGGTCAATCGTCATATTTCTAAATCTATCCAGCAAAGCTTGGTCGTATTTTATTGCTTCATATATTCCTATGCCATAAGGGCATTGAGTGTGTCTTAATAGCCAATAAGTCTGCCAAAGAGTTATTTTCTTCGCTCCATTTATGTCTTCAATAGGTAGTTTGTCTAACAATATAGGAACTCCATTAGCTATAACGGCGAAAATGTCTTTTATCCTGTTCTCATAAAAATATACTTCCACTAAGTCTTTCTCGATGTATTTCTTGGCATTCTGGTTGTTTCCCGCTACTTTTTCCGTTGTAATTCCTCCTATCTTTATTTTATCTATCAAATCACTACTGGCGAATTCCGTCTTCAACACATCTAGCGAATATACTTTACGCCAGCACCAGTCTCTTATTGAGAATTGATTGTTAGGCAAAGCCATATCATCAATCCAAACATTCCAAGGATCTAAGTTCTCTCTGAAAGTGTCATCGTATTCTACTATATTATTGTTAGTTATCTTCAAAGGATAAGTCCTGCCTACCGCCCAACCGTATTTTGCCAAATTAAAAACAAACAATTTAAGCTGTTGTTTGCTTTTAGCTATTTCCCAACTTCTTTGATATAGCTGAGATTGTAGTTCGCTTGTTGAGCTGTATTTCTTTGCTCCAGCGCTAAACACTCCTTCTGGGTTTCTGTCTATCAATATTGATACTGCCGTGTTTATCTTTATAAAAGGATTAGGAGATGATATGTCAGATTGCCAATCAGAACTTCCAAACTTAACTAATGAAGAAGCCCATCCCTTCTCTTCATCTTGAACTAACTTTCTTTTACCGGTAGTTCCAAGCCTATGCGGAGCATAGTCTTTATCAGCGTCAGACCATAAATTTTCTAACTCTATTCCATATTGCTCTTGCTTTCTATTCGCTTGCAAATCGGATATTCTTTGAATTATAAAATCATAATTTTCTTTGTCTTTTTTCGACAAATCTTTTTCTGCATTGAAATCTTTTTTTGGTTTTGTTTCCATAAGTTTAAAAAAAGACGGACAGAAGACTAGCCATAAGCTAATATTCTATCCGCCGTGGGTCAGGGTTCTTTAAAACCTTCGCGTGGTGAGGATAACTAATTAAATTATATGCGATATTTATTTTTTGTCAAGTAAATGTTATTTGCTTTTCTCCTATCTGAATTTGAAAGCCAATCATCTTTTCAAACGGACAATTATTTTCTCGCCCTCTTCTGTACGTGTTAAGCTCTATCTTGATATTCTGCAATACTCCATCAGCATCACGATAGACAAAGGCACAGCCTCCTTTGAAATCAAATAGTCCGTGTCTTTTGAAAAGTTCCGCTTCTTCTTGGTCTTTATCGTTTAGCATTTTTATTTGTTAAAATAAAATTCATTGAAATTAAACTTCTTATGAGCTTTCATTTTCTTCTCAACGAGAGTTAATGGCTTGGCTGTTTTGCGTTCGTGCAGAGTTTGCAAGAGGTATCTTAAACTGTCTTGTGCGTGGTCTTCTCCATCTGTATCAACATCTTCTGTTCGATGTTCATCGTGAACTAATGCGGGGAATGTTCTTATGGTGTTATAGCAAGTTTTGAATATTTGTAATTGAGGCCGTTCTCCTGCTAAGTATCTGTGAACTGTATTCCAACCGTCTACTCTTCTGTTGCTTGCGGGACTAAATGCTATTCCGTTATTAGCAAATACTTCTGCGATTGTTTCTGCTCCGCTCTTTCTGTCTGTAAATCCTGTATTGCTGAATATAGAAGGGTCTGCAACCGAATAGTGATAATTCTCTCCCGTGCTTAATCTTACTACTTCTCTTGCTATTTCGTCAGCGTTTAATTCTTTGACATATAATTCTCTGTAAACATAATCTCTTCCATCATAATCTATTGCGTGCCACAAACAACAGGCTGGGTTCTTTCTTCCGTGGTCATAACTTCTGTATCTTTTCCAATCAATCGGTATCTCAAACGGTTCACAGGTGTGTAGCTTCTCGTCCCATTCATTAAAGTATTGTCCTTCAAATATATCCCAGTTTCCTTCTCTCCAAGCCTTTCCGAGATTTCCTGTCAAACTGTTGAGATAATCTATATATTCTTTATTCAAACAAGGATTATCTTTGTATGTGGCTGGGAAGAACTTTGTTTTAGTTTCTCTATTCTCTCTTTGAGGGACAACAAAGTGTTCTTTAATCCAACCGTGTCCTAATCCTCCTGGATTAAATGAAGCGTAAAGTCTTGGCTTCCAGTTCTGTTTTGAAGTTCTTAATGAACCTTTCAGTTTATCTATTTTTTCTTTTGTGATTTGATTTAATTCTTCCACCGCGATTACATCGTATTCTATACCAACATATTTATCTATATCTTTGTCGTTTTCAAATCCGCCTAAAAGTATTCTTGAATGGTTCGGAAATCTTACCACTCCCGTTGAGATATTATATTCGTGTTTTATTCTTCCTCTCAAGACAGTTCCGATTAAGTCTTCAAAACTCTCTCTGGCTGATTTTCCTGTTTGTCTTAAAAACAAGCATTTCAAATTTGGCATTCTTTGACAGTCGTCCAACGCTACTTGAGAGAATACACTATGACTTTTGCCCGGTCCTCTTGCTCCGCCTACTCCAATATCAACTACTTGATTATTGTCTATGTTTCTAGCTTCCGCGTGAAAATCTAATTGCCATTTAAAAGGAACATATTTTGCTTTGAGAAAGTTTTCCAGTTGGTCTCTTGGCACTCCCGCTTGCTTGGCGGAAGATATAAAAATGTCAATCTCTTTTTCCATAGAATTTTTTGATCGTTGCTTTAATATCAATTCCTATCTCTCCTGAATGCTCCATCTCTATTTTATCTGTTAGTTTGTTCTTTAACTTGTAAGCTAACTCTAATTCAGGTTTTCTGTTTTTTTTCTTTGCTTTTATATCATTATATAAAGCATTGTTAAGAAACTCATCAGTTAATCCTGCGTCATTCATAAGCTCTTGAAAGCCTTTGCTTTCTGTTAGCTTTGTTGGAGCTATCGCTGTATTTTCTGAATATCCGGCTCTGACCATAGCGTCTCCTTTCTTTCTACCGTTTTCTACTATCTCTTTGAAAGCTCTTTTTTGCATTTCTGTTGCCATATTATTTTTTTATGCATAAATAATTCCAATAATTCTCGTCTAAGTCTCCGACTTTTTCAAGTGTGAAGTTTTTGTTTAAAATGTCCAATAGTTCCTGCGGATTATTTCCAGCGTCTTGCAGATACTTTGGATAGTATTCTATTATCATTTTAAGGTTTGGATTTTTTTCTATTGTCTTCTCCATTCCCTTTAAAACTTGTATTTCTGAACCGTCAACATCTATTTTTATAAAATCCACTTTGGGAACATCTGCTAATAGAAAATCAAGAGACACACACTGAACTTCTGTGTTGGTTTCTTTTAAGAGAGCCGCTGAAAACATTTCTTTTATTTCTTCTTTGTCCCAAGCGGCGCAACTGTATAAATTAACTATATTTTGCAGTCCATTGATAGAAATATTATCTAAAAAATAAGGGTGTTGCTGTTTGACTGGCTCTATGGCATAAACCTTTCCTTTCTCTCCGACTAGTTTGCCGAATAATACGCTGAAATATCCTATGCTTGCTCCGACATCAACGCAGACATCGCCTTCTTTTACCAAGTCTTTTACAAGCTGTGTTGTTTTTGGTTCGTATCCAGCTTTGCCGTGAGCCACGAAGTCTATCATTATTTCAGTCATCTTGCCTTGTTCCCTGTCAATGTTTCGGCAGATTACAAACCTCATATTGTCTATGACATAAATTATATTTGCTTTTGTGTCATAAACAGGCATAGTTGATTTGCTTTCTGAAACTAATGGGTCTGCGTTAAATTCTACTTTCATATAAATTCATTTAATTTATTATCTACCGCATTGCCTTTAAATCTATGCGTCCAAGTTGTTGAGGTATTTTGTCCGTGAATTACCACGCAGTATTTTCTATCGGATAAATAAACCGGTTTAAATATCTTTGTTGTGTCTTCGTGGCTCTTCCAACCTTTCATATATTCAGCGTGCTTTTTGCCGTCAAAGAATATATCTTTTGGAAAACAAATTGTATAAAATGGAGGGCAAGTATCCGGATTATATCCTGCCATTTCGTCTGTTTCGTGGTTGTAAATGTATCCATTCTGAAATATAAAAGCGGTTTTTTCTTTTGGTTTTTGGCTCATTATTTCTTCAAAGGCGTTCCAAGCAAACATATCATCGCTGTCTAATCTTGTAAAGTAAATCCAATCAGCATTCTTGCATTCGTTTTCTAAAACTTTTAAACTGTCTAACCTTTCCGCTAATCTCCTGTTCTTTTCTGACTGCTCGCTAAATCTGTCATCGTAGTATAGTAATCCGCTGAATAAAGGATAGAAACTTAAATCGGAGCAGAAGTTTGCCATTATGGGATTATATTCGTCTTCTTTTCTGAAACTCATCAGGTGTAAAAACTTTGTCGGTTGGTTTTCCAAACTTTCCTGCGTGTATTGTTTGAATATTCTTATTCTGTTTAACAGCCACTTGTTGTCGGGATTAAATCCTCCCAAGTCCGTGAAAGGAGTGTAGACAATATGTTTAATCATTCTTTTTTTACAAAGCCAATTATATAAGGAAAATGATATTTATATTCTGGAATTTGCTGACTTCGTAAGATTTCTATTTCATACCGACCATAAGGCTTCAACATTTCTATTATATCATTTTCAGAGAAACTCCACAAGTGAATTTTATCAACCTCTCCTGCTTCTGTTTCGTTTAACGGAACTGATAAAGCAAATATTCCGCCGACCTTCAATACTCGCATAGATTCTTTGAGATATTTGATTGGATCATCTAAATGTTCTAACAGCTGTCCCATAACTACATAATCAAATGTGTTGTCTTTGTATTCTAATTTTTCAGGAACCCAATCAATAGATTCAAATTCATAATTTCCTAACCCTAAATTATATGCTTCATTTCTTAAATGTTTGCCATAACTTCCCAAGTCTAAAAGTTTTCCGCCATTATAGTATTCAACTAATAACTTTAATCTCTTTCTGTCAAACCAATCAGGTTCTTTCTGGATATAACTATCTGGAGTGTTTTTATTTTCCTTTGCTAGTCGTTTCATCTATAAAAATTAACTTTTTAATTTCAAATGTAGAGAATCTTCTTATTTTATGCAATTCTTTTGTTTTACAGTTATCACAATAATCAGGAAGCAAAATAGCTTGTTTCTTCCCACTTGTCGCATAATATCCTTCTATTTCCCATTTATTATTTTTCATTTAATTTTTTTATAAGTTTTGTAAAATCATTATCTAGAAACTCGCAGTTAGGCAATACACAATGCCCTTTTATTTCCGTCATAATCGGTGTTAGCTCTGGCTTGCAGTATTCCGGATAACCCAGCAATTTATAACCTAAGTTATAATTTCTAATCCACAATGTCCACGCTTCAAAAGGCACATTATACTTTTTACATAACCGTTTTATTTCTTTGTAATATTCTATTTCTAATCCGTAATGGGTAGTGTCGCAAATTTTTAAAAGTTCTGTCGTTTCTTGATTGTCAAATAAATAGACTTTCATTCCAACTCGCCGGAAATAATCAGCGACTTCGCTTGCTTTCTCTCCGCTTAAATACTTAACAAAGGTAGTTAAGCTTTCTTCGAGATGAGGATGTATTCCGATAACAGGAGAATGTATAGCATTTAGTTTTCTGGAAGTCCCAATAGCAACAGTTGAATGGATTACGGTATATGTTGGTTTGTATTTGTCTTGATACTTTATTACCTCTTTTTCAAACTCTTTTGAATAAGAAAAACAAATGTGCATTATATCTATCTGCTCTTGAAATGTTCCTTTTATTATTCCTTCTTTTCCAACTATTGATGGAGTATAATCCCACAACACTTTTTCTAAACTTTTACCTATTTCTCCATATCCTATTATTAAGGTATTCTTTGTATTCATATTTTTAACCAGTTAAAATTAGTTAACTTCTCTCTCCAATATTCCCTGTCGTTCATTCTTTCGTATGGTATTCTGCTTTCTATTATCTGCCCAAACAATATTCCTTTTGCCACTACTTCAGAAAATCCTTCAAAACTGTTAAGTCGGCAAGCTATCTGGTAATTTCTGATTTCTTTGTCTAACTGCGCCTCTGAAACTTGACCGTGATAAATTATATTTTCTTCGTTTTTTCCGCTTATGCCATAGATATGAAACTTATAATCCATCATTTTCGCCATTTCTTTTACTGTTTTTAATCCATACTCTTCTTCTCTTCCTTCGTGCATACATAGCCAGATATTTACCTCTCCGTCTGTTTTCATTGAATATGGATATTTTCTTATGTCCCCGGCGAAAGTAGGATATATTCCTGCTACTATTCCGAAATCAGATAGTTTCTCTTGTTCCACTTTATTTTCACAGATATTTTTATATTTTAAAAAGATACTGCCATCTTTCAGATTTAAAATATCGCTCCCGCACCAGAATATCATCTTCTCTCCTTTGTGCTTTTTAAACGCTGTATAATCTCCTCCGTGATACATTCCAAAAAAGCAAACTGGTTTGTTTATATCTTGTGGATACTGGTATTCTTCAACAGGCCAGTTTTTTAAAATCTTGTCTTTAAAGTTTGATACGCTTGAAGAAATTCTTATTTTCATTTTGTGGCTATTATTATTTTACCGTATTTTTGCCAGTTCTTGTCTTCTGGCCAGATGACATCTTTCATTCTGACATTCCAATCCTTCAATCTTTCGGGATAATTTCTAATCCGATGACCGTCAAACTTATCTTCTTCCGCATACCATTCACAAAGTATTATCGCTTTATTAGCTATTCGTGATATTTTATGCATTACTCTCTCTATGTCTTCAACATACATCAAAGTAGCATCGCATAATACAACATCATAATTTACATTCTTGTAACCTATGTCTTCTATACTTCCTGTCAAAAGAAAAGCATTGGGTAATTTCTTTATAGCAAATTCTATCGCTTCCTGATTGACATCTATTCCAGCTAATTCAGTCTTAAACTTATTGTTTATATTATATAAATTCATACCGCAACCGCATCCAATTTCCAACACACTATTAAAAGGTTTTAATTTTTTCAACACATTTATTATCTGTTTGCGATGAGGATGTTTTAATGTTTTCCAATATTCATCCGTAAGATTGTTTATTTTTCTATTTTTCCAGTTATTCATCTTTGTCGCTTAATTCGCACCCTCCACAATTTATACACTCATCGTATCCATAAGGGCATTCAAGACTTGATAATCCAGAATTTTCCTCGTTTAATTGCTCGTTGTTTTTCATTGTTAGTCATTAAGTCTTCTGTTAAAGTTTCCCCTTCTCTTTTTCCTATTATCTTAATATCTCCTTTGATTTCCCCGATTATTCTTTTGGCTAGTTCGTAAATATTTATCTTTTTTCCCATATCAAGTATAACAATTTCACCAGCGTTGCCGATTTCGCTTGCCTTGATTACTAAATTTACGGCTTCTGGTATAGTCATAAAATATCTTTCCATTCTTGTGTCTGTGATTGTCAAAGGCTCTTTAGCGTCTATCTGTCTTTGCCAAATAGGTATTAATGATCCGTTAGAACCCATCACATTCCCAAACCTAACTGAAACATACCCCGCATTTCTTGTCATTATCTCGGTTATTCTTTTAGTCGCTCCCATTATTGAATTTGAATTTACCGCCTTATCAGTTGATATATTTATAAACTTTTTCACTTTATGTTTTTTACAAGTCTTTATGATATTCAAAGTTCCTATAATATTAGTGTTGATAGCTTCTTCTGGGTGCCATTCATTCGGCGTAATGTGTTTTAGCGCGGCGGCGTGATAAACTATCTGCGGTTTAAAATTTTCAAACACTTCTTCTACTGTTCTGGCATTTCTGACATCTCCCATTCGACCTTTAATCTTGTATCCTTTTTGTTTTAGTTCTTCAAATAAATCAAAAAATGCTGTTTCATTAAAATCTAAAACAAATACTTGATTGTCTTTAACAAGTTGTCTGGTGAGTTCCGAGCCTATTGATCCCGCGCCCCCTGTAATTGCTATCTTTTTGTCTCTTATCATATATCATATCTTTTATTTATGATCATAAACTTATATTTTACTAGTTAGCATAATTATTTACACATTTAATTATATAATTACACTCACTATTAGTTAACTCAGGATAAATTGGTAATCTTGCTTGTTTTTTAGCTAAATCTTCAGTTACGGGAAGAGAAAAGTGAAACAAGTTTAAGCCTTTCAAAAGATGATTTGGGATTAAGTCTCTGATAAGTATTTCAATTCCATTATCGGCCATATAATCCCTGAATTTTACGGGGTCATCTACATTGATTATGTATTCCGAATAAACTTGTCCTTCATATTGTATTGGCTTTTCTATTTTGTCATTAACTATTCCATCGTTGTATAATTGAGCTATTGCGTATCTTTTAATCAATATGTCCGACAGATATTTCATCTTAACATTCAAAACCGCCGCTTGAATGTTATCTAATCTTGAGTTCCATCCCCAGTCCATAATTTCAGGTTGTTCTATTCCTAATCCGATTAGAGAGTTTTGGGTTATGTTCCAATGGTTTCTTAACAACAAAAGTCTTTCATAAAGATATTTATTATCGGTTACTATTGCTCCTGCGTCTCCATAACAGCCTAAAAGTTTAGGAGAAATAAAGCTAAAACACCCCGTATGTCCAAAACTACCAGCCATTTTGTTATTATAAGTAGCTCCAAGAGCTTGTGCGGCATCTTCAATTATAAATAAATTATGCTTCTCCGCAATTTTCATAATTTTTCCCATTTCGCAAATCTTTCCTGATAAATGAACTGGGATAATTGCTCTCGTTTTTGAAGTTATTGCCTTTTCTAATAAATCAATGTCCATCAGTCCATCTTCTTTGACATCAACTAAAATCGGAGTAGCCCCGCAATGAACTATTACCTGAATAGTAGCAATGAAAGTATGCCCTACTGTTATTACTTCATCACCAGCCTTTATTCCTAACGCTTTTAAGGATAAAAAAAGAGCGTCTGTTCCGCTGTTCACTCCGACAGCATACTTGACGCCTACATAATCCGCTAATGATTTTTCAAACTGTTTTACATCATCTCTTAAAATAAAATCCCCGTTAGATATACACCCTAAAACCGCTTTGTCTATTTCGTCCTTATGTTGAACATAAAAACGCTTATAAGAACTATTAATAAAATTTATTTTATATTCGGACATAAGCTGATTTTTTAAGTTTTAAAATTTTCCTTAGTTCTTTTTCATCTCTCGGCGCGAATGCTTTGATGTTAGGTAATTTTTCGAATAGATGTAAGTCCTCATCGTCTACAATATTATGACTGAATCCGAGAAACCCGCTCATCCCCACGCCAATCAATTTTACATTCATCTGATTGTAGCAAATATCGTCTCTTATCTGCTCTAAAACCCTATAAGTGATAAACGGAGCGGTAGAATAACAATAAGGATGCTTGCCGCCGAACGCCAATCCCGCCGCTATGCCAACCATTGACTGCTCCATAATCCCGCAGTTGATAAATTGCCCTGGAAACTTGTCTCTGAATTCCTCAAAGAATGAATATCCTAAATCGCCTGTCAAAAACATTAAATCGCTGTCATCTTCGGCTAAATCGCATAGAATTTTAAAAAACGGTTTTCTTAAATCTGTCATATTGTTCCTTTGTGATATTACAATAATGGCTTTCAACTTTCCCTTCCATCTCTTTCCAGCCTTTCGCTTTTACCGTCTTACAAATTTTAATCGGGAAAAGTTTTTTAAGATAATTCAACGCTTCGTCTATATCGCAAATATCTTTTGTTTTTCCGCAAGCCTGACAGCCATTTTTATCAACATAAATTTTTAAGTTTTTAAGTTTATGTTGTCTTGCGAAAAGTATGCTTTCCCAAGTCGTGCC
>Ga0180732_1000510_pt1 | contig 32745 bp, 37 predicted proteins | sample KR11_01MetaG_FD_148674 | JGI IMG/M metagenome (GOLD analysis project Ga0180732, IMG submission 148674) | Groundwater microbial communities from the Olkiluoto Island deep subsurface site, Finland - KR11_0.1 MetaG | ecosystem: Environmental > Aquatic > Deep subsurface > Groundwater | place...
AGAGCGTATAAAGGTCATCTGGCATGGCGATAAAGAAAATGATATCGGCAAATCCATGACAAACGTAGATCGCAACGGCAAAGTGGCGCTCATGATAACTGATATTACAACAGACCCGCACGCTGGCGAGGTCGCAAGCGGCAGGCTTTTCTCTGGCACACTTGAGAGGGGAAAGGAAATATTCATCTCAGGGATGCCAAATGCGAACAGGATTCAGTCTGTTGGTATTTTCATGGGAGCAGAACGCATCGAAGTGGAAAAGATACCTGCCGGGAACATAGTCGCATTGACAGGTCTTTCCGACGCCATTGTCGGCTCGACAGCATCTACGGACAAGACCATGACGCCATTTGAGAGCATCAGGCATGTCAGTGAACCTGTGGTTACCGTGGCAGTGGAAGCAAAGCACATGAAAGACCTTCCCAAACTCGTTGAAGTGCTCAGGCAGGTCGCAAAGGAAGATCCTACTCTTAAAGTAATGATCAACCAGGAAACAGGGGAACACCTGCTTGCAGGAATGGGCGAACTGCATCTTGAAGTCGTTGTTGGCAGGATCAAGCGCGACAGGCATGTGGATATTACAACGTCAAAACCGCTTGTAGTTTACAGGGAAACTGTAACGACGCATGCCGGACCCGTAGAAGGGAAGTCACCCAACCACCATAACAGGTTCTATATCGAGGTAGAACCCCTGACGCCTGAAGTTATCGAACTCATTAAGAGCAACCAGGTTTCAATGAGGCAGCAGGAAGTGGAACGCAGGGATATCCTCCTGAAGGCAGGTATGACTAAGGAAGAAGCAAAAGGAATCACCCACATCTACGAAACCAATATCTTTTTCGATATGACAAAAGGTATCCAGTACCTGAACGAGACCATGGAACTCATACTTGAAGGTTTTGAAGAGGTCATGAAGGCAGGACCGCTTTCGAAAGAACCTGTAATGGGTTTGAAAGTCAAATTGAAGGATGCAAAACTCCATGAAGATACCATACACAGGGGACCGGCGCAGGTGATACCAGCGTCAAGGCAGGCTATCCAGGCAGCAATACTCATGGCAGGAGCAACATTGCTTGAACCTTTCCAGAAAGTGTTCATCCATGTGCCCCAGGAACAGATGGGTGGGGCAATGCGAGAGATGCAGGGCCGACGTGGCTCTATTCTTGACATGCAGGCTGAAGGTGATACCACTATTATCGAGGCCAAGGCGCCAGTTGCCCAGTTGTTCGGTTTTGCCGGCGACCTGAGGTCAGCGACAGAAGGCAGAGCCATGTGGAGCACTGAATTTGCAGGATTCGAAACGATACCTGGCAACATGCTCAACGATATAGTGATGGATATCAGGAAGAGGAAAGGACTTAAACTTGAAATGCCCAAACCGAGCGATTTCATAGGTTAACGGAAGGTTTAAAAACCAAAACAACAATACGGACACAAAACATTATTTCAAAAGAATTATAGGAGAAATATCATGGCAGAGAAACCACATTTAAATTTAGCAGTTATCGGGCATATCGACCACGGGAAATCAACTCTCGTAGGACGGTTATTGTTTGAAACTGGCGCTGTGCCACCGCACATCATTGAAAAGTATAAAGAAGAAGCAAAAGCGAAAGGCAAAGAATCCTTCGTTTTCGCATGGGTAATGGACTCTCTCAAGGAAGAGAGGGACAGGGGTATCACCATCGATGTAGCGCATCAGAGATTCGATACCGCAAAATACTATTTCACTATAGTGGACTGTCCCGGACACAGGGACTTCGTCAAGAACATGATCACGGGCGCTTCCCAGGCAGATGCAGCAATACTTGTATGCTCAGGCAAGGATGGCGTACAGTCGCAGACCAAAGAACACGTGTTCCTTTCAAGAACCCTCGGTATCACACAGCTCATCATAGCTATTAACAAAATGGATGAGGTCAACTTTGACAAGGCAAAATTCGATGCAGTAAAGGCTGACCTTTCCGCACTTCTGAAGATGGTAGGCTACAAGCCTGATGAAATGAACTTCATCCCGACATCTGCATTCAAGGGAGATAACCTCTCAAAACCAAGCGAGAACACCAAATGGTACACAGGACCCACACTGCTGGCTGCGCTTGATCTGTTGAAAGTGCCTGAGAAGCCGGTCACATTACCGCTTCGCATCCCTGTGCAGGACTCATACACCATCTCAGGTATCGGCACTGTGCCAGTAGGGCGCGTCGAGACCGGCAAGATGAAGCCTGGCGACAAGATCATATTCATGCCCGCAAAGGCAGTCGGTGAAGTCAAATCCATCGAGATGCACCACCAGGAAATCAAAGAGGCTGTTCCGGGCGATAACATCGGATGGAACGTGAGAGGCGTTGAGAAGAAGGACATCAGGCGCGGCGACGTTTGTGGTCATACAGATAAACCGCCATCCGTTGCTGAAGAGTTCACAGCGCAGATCGTTGTTCTGCAGCACCCGTCCGCTATCGCAGCAGGATATACACCTGTAATCCACTGCCATACCGCTCAGTGCGCAGGCATGATCACAGCGATCCTTAAGAAGCTTGACCCCAAGTCAGGTCAGGTCGCTGCTGAGAACCCGGATTTCATAAAAGCTGGCGATGCAGCCATCGTTGTTATCAAGCCCATGAAACCGCTGTGTATCGAAAAGGTAAAAGAGATCCCACAACTTGGACGCTTTGCGATCCGGGATATGGGTATGACCATTGCAGCAGGCATGGTCCAGGACATTAAGCTCCGAATATAATCCCTTACCCTTTTTTTAAAACGGTGTATTATGGTTCAAAAAGCAAGGATACGTTTATCGGGGACAAGTCCCTCTACGCTAGATGGGATCTGTTCCCAGGTCAGAGATATCGCGTTAAAGACCGGTGTTAGCATTTCAGGTCCGGTCCCGCTGCCTACAAAAAGGCTTGTTGTTCCTACCAGGAAATCGCCTGATGGCGAAGGTAGCTCAACATGGGATCACTGGGAGATGCGCGTCCATAAGAGGCTCATCGATCTTGATGCAGATGAGAGGGCGCTTCGCCAGTTAATGCGAATACAGGTGCCCAAAGATATCAGTATAGAAATAGTGTTGACGAGTTAAAAGCAGAAGCTTTTAACTTCTTTTCTTATTTATTTTTCTTAAGTGAGCCTGTGGCATATTCGAATGAATAATGTTTTTCTATTATGATGTCCAATATTGATTAATGAAAGACAAGAGAAAGCTCATATTCTGGTCTTTATTGCTTATTATATTAGTACTTTTGACCGCCGTGTTCGTTGTCATGACGATCCAAAAATATGAAACATGGAAGCAGCACAAGGATTACCTGAAAAGTGATAACAAAACCATCCAGGACTGGATGACCGTCAATATCATTGTGAATAGAAGCGGCATCCCAAAAGAGATCATCTATAATGAGATTGGGATTAAGGGCTCATTTACAAATGACATGAAACACCTCAGAAAACTCTGCCAGGAAAACAACGTTAACTGCACACAATTGGTTGAGAGATTGAACAGTTTAGAGGGAAAACCGGGAACATAGATTATGGATTTATCCTCGAATCTGCCTCTTTTCTTTCTTATCATAGCTCTTCTATCACCCTTTGGCATACCGCTTGGGGCAACATTTATCATCATAGCTGCTGGCTCGCTGTCGGGTACGATCGAAGATTATTTTTTTATCGTATTTCTGATATTTTTCGGGTTGGTCGTGGGAGACATTGCAGCATATTTTACTGCATCACATTTCGAAAAAGTTTTTACTGAAAAAATGTACAGGCACGAAAAAATCGAAAAAAAATATGAATACGGAAAAGATTTATTTAATAAATATGGAGTGTGGGGTATATTCCTGAGCCGTTTTTTATTGCTCGGATTAGGCGCCCCGTTAAACTACATATCGGGATTCAGCAAATACTCGTTCAGGAAATTTCTTGCTTATTCAGCATCGGGTGAGTTACTTTACGTTTCAATTTACACTTATATAGGTTTTGTTTTCAAAGATAGCTGGGTATCGTTATTCGACATGATAATTGAATTCCCGTACATCCTGCTGCTCATCCTTTTGGCAATATTTTCTTTTTACCAGTTAAAACGACACCTTTAGCCGGTTGTTTGCAATATTATCCGTTCCCTTTACTAATAAAAAAATGATAATTTTCACCATCCTTTAACAAATTTAAGAACTGGTGCCTGCGTCTCTTAAGCCCGTTTGGGTATCCCTACTGCCTTTACCATTTTTTGGGTTCTATCTAATTTGTTCATATCGCATCTCTCTCCCAGGTTTATATAAACTGTATCTTTTGACAGTAATAACAGTATTTACATGAAAAGAATTAAAACCTTATTGCTGGTGGCAATGGTTTTGACCGCGGTAACGGCAGTTGCGGTTGCAGGAGCTGATGATTCAGTCAGTTCAGCGACCGATGTTATTACGAGTTATTCCAATAACAACGTAACCCGTGACGCGGTTAAAACTGAACTCAGAATAAATACGTCTCAGGAACGCTTACAAAAGCAGACCTGAAAAAAGTGATAACAGCGGCTTATAACCGTAACCTTCTCAAGAGAGATGATTTGAGGTGGCTGCTTGGTGAAATGTATAAAGAAGGCAAGCTCACAAAGGCAGATATGAAGTTCCTTATTACGGAAGCATATAAAGCCGGTGAACTCAAACGCGATGACATGAAATGGCTTATTGTCGAAGCATACAAGGCAGGAGAGCTTACACGGGATGACATACGCAGGATAATAATCGTTTCATACAATCACCGCGAACTCACACGGGCTGATGTCAAATGGCTCATAGTGGAAGGTTACAAAGCAAGAGAACTTACCAGGGATGACATGAGATGGATACTGCTCGAAGCCATCAAGCATGGCGAATTGCGAAAGACTGATGTGGTCTGGATCGTCAATGAAGGATACAAGGCAAATGAACTTACGACATCAGACATCACCGAAGCAGAGGTGAATTCAGCGCCTGTTGATAGTGAACCGGCATATGTGCCAACTGTTGAGACAATAACAGAACCCAACGCAGAGACAGCGTCAGAAGCCGCAACTGCAAAGACGCTTCAAAACTTGTGACACTGAAGGAAAAGTTCGTTTCCCTTGCAGACCAGTTAAGAACTGCGGCTGAAAAGAACGATTACCAGGGAGGAAGGAGAATAATCTCGCAAATGAAAGACACTGTCACAAGCTTCAGGACTGAAACTAAATTGCTTATTGCAGGAAATGAAGCAGGCGCAAGAGATGCCCTGAACTCTGCACTTGAAGCGAACAGCGATTATTTCGACTCTCTCGTGACCGAAGCCAGGGAAGCAAGAAAGAACAGGAACCTTGAGTTCTTTGACCTTGCGCTGGCACGAGCCCAGGGAAGGCTGGATAAGGCAAAGGAAAAGGGTGTCGATGTGAGCGCGCTCCAGGTAAAGCTTGATGAGATAAGCAACCTCAGAAGCGCTTTTGTGGATGCCATGAACGACGGGATTGCTGCATGCGATGGAGAAGGTATCGGAAAGTGTACGAAACCTGAAGTTGAAGCATTCAAGACCGTACGAGAGGAAATAAAGAACAAGTATAGAGAGCTTGTAGAACTCGCAAAGACAACCGGGCAGAGCCAGAGGTTCGCTAATGCGATAAGAGTTGCAAGAGACATTATATCAAAGAGCGAAACAGTTCTGGATGGGTTTGAGAAGCGAGGTGTAGATGTGTCTGCTGAAAAAGCGGGACTTGAGGAAATAAAGGGTATTGTGGATTCGGCAGAGACCAAATACAAGGCTGGCGACTATACTGGGGCCCAGCAAGACCTCAAGAAAGCACAGGAAATGTTCAAGGATATCCGAAGTAAAGCAGTTTCAAGGAGGAATACAAGATGAAAAAGCTACACCTGATCCTTGTGGGTCTTCTTATCATCGGGGTGTTGTTCTCTGGCTGCACGAGCAAGAAAGCCGCCGAGCAGCCTTCACAGACGCCGACCCCGCAAGAGGCAGGGCTTGAAGGGAACATAAGCGTTCCTGGTGAAAAAGACCTGCTTGTAGAGGAACCGCTAACAAGCGAAGATGAGAATGTCGATATGGGCTCATTGATCTGAGCCTTTTTTTTCTTTTTTGTTTCATAAACTAAATATCGTTTTTAATATTGGGATACTATTTTACCGAATGTGACAATATTAGCCAGCATGGATATACTGAAAAAAATCCCAAAAAAATACCCTCTGGCATTAATACTCACCCTGTTTATCGGATCCCTGTTGATACTTCTGTCACCGGAAGATAAAGAACTGGGCGCGATTTTGAAATTGATATACCTTCATGGCGCCCTTGTAACAGCAGGTCTCTCCCTGTTCACAGCAGTTGGTTTGGTAAGCATCATAACGCTTTTCAGGAGCAGGATGAAATTCAAAATGCTCTTTGCCATCGAAAAAACGGCTGTTATCTACTGGGTCGCAGCTACCATAATCGGCGACCTGACCTCGGTGATCGCATGGGGTGGCATCAATCCGGGCGAACCCAGGTTCGCTGCTACGATCATCATCTCCCTGCTATCAGTGGGTGTTTATTTTATTTCCACTTCGATCGATGATCGTAAAATAATATCCCTTCTTGGTATCGGGCTGGCTATGTCTGTGTGGGCGATAATGGGAAGCGCAGGGAAGATACTGCATCCTGATAATCCATTCGGCGCATCTGAACCGTCCATAAGAACATTTTTCTTTTTGATCACACTGGTATTTCTAGCAGCCTCAGTCATGACAGTGCGCTGGATCAAAAAGCAAAAATAGGAACAAGGGCATATCAAACCGAGGAGAAGAGCAAATGGATAAGATGACGCCAGCCATGCGCCAGTACTACGAAGCAAAGGAAAAGCATAAAGATGCCCTCATATTTTTCAGGATGGGCGACTTCTACGAGTCCTTTGGCGACGACGCAAAGGTGATAGCAAAAGAGCTTGAGATCACACTCACATCCCGCGGCAGGGATAAAGATGGCGAGAACATGCCCCTTGCAGGCATCCCTTATCATGCCGTGGACTCCTACCTCCCAAAACTCATAAAAAAAGGATACAAAGTGGCGATATGCGAGCAGCTTGAAGACCCGAAGAACGCCAAAGGCGTTGTGAAGCGCGGCGTGGTCAGGGTCATCACTCCAGGCACTGTTATTGATCCATCCCTGATCTGCGACCAATCCAACAATTATTTGATGTCCATATCTGGCGATGGCGCAGAGTTCGGTGTATCGTTCCTGGATGTGAGCACGGGCGAGTTCATGACCACGCAGTTCTCAGATAACGGGAATTACGAGAGGATAATAAGCGAGGCGTCGCGGATGCGTCCAGCTGAATGCGTCCTTCCGCCTTTGCTTTTTGATAATAAGAGACTTAATGACAGACTGAAAGAACACAGCATCGTGCTAAATAAATTCGATGCAGACGCTTTTGATAAAAAAACCGCGCGTGAAACCCTCATCAGTCATTTTGGCGTTCTAACGCTTGAAGGCATGGGATGCGAGGCGCTACCACATGCAATTTCCTCATCTGGCGCCGCACTTCTGTATGCAAAGACCACGCAGATGAGAGACCTGGCTCATATCCAGTCTGTCAGGACTTATTTCGAGAACGAGTTCATGGTTCTGGATTCCATCACGTTGCGCAATCTTGAGATAATACAGGGAGTGCGCGGTGATAATTCATCCCTGCTGAGCATTCTCGACAGCACAAGAACGCCCATGGGCGGGCGGATGCTCCGGAAAATGCTCCTCAAACCCCTTATCCAGGCAGGTAAGATCGCAGAAAGACTTGATGCGGTAGATGAACTCGTGAAAAAGACGCTGCTGCGCTTTGACCTGCGCTCGCAGCTTGGCAGGGTCAGGGATATCGAACGCCTCATCGGGCGCATCGTTTATGGGAACTCGAACGCGCGTGACCTGATAGCTCTCAAGGTATCTCTCACTGCTCTGCCTGAAATTTCAAGATCCCTTAAGGAAAGCGATATCAAATCGGGGTTGCTGATGAACATCATCCAGTCGCTTGGGGATTTTGGCGATGTTGTGGCTTTACTTACGCGGGCTATCATGGACGAACCGCCTCTTAGTGTCCGGGAAGGAGGGATGATAAAGGAAGGCTACAACGAGAAACTGGATGAGTTTAAACTAATGTCGCACCACGGCAAGGACTGGATAGCGCAGATGCAGCAGAAAGAGCGTGACCGCACCGGAATAAAATCGCTTAAGATCGGTTATAATTCTGTCTTTGGTTACTACATTGAGGTAACCAAATCCAATCTGGCGCAGGTGCCATCTGATTACATACGGAAGCAGACAACAGCGAACAGCGAGCGCTTCTACACGCCTGAACTCAAGGAAAAAGAGGTGCTGATACTCTCTGCTGATGAAAAAAGGGTAGCGCTTGAGTTTGAGCTTTTCACGGATATCAATTATCAGATCGCAGCGCAGGCAAAGGAATTGCAGACGACGGCTGCCGCGCTCGGAGAAATAGATGTCATTTCGAACCTTGCCGAAGTAGCGGTCAATAACAGGTATGTGAGACCTGAAGTGAACGAGAGCGGAAATATCCTGATCCGTGATGGCAGGCATCCTGTAGTAGAAAGAACGCTTTCAGGCTTTGTCCCGAATGATACGCAAATGGACTGCCAGGAGAACCAGTTCCTTCTCATAACAGGTCCCAACATGGCTGGAAAATCCACCTACATGAGGCAGAATGCGCTGATCGTGATAATGGCTCAGCTCGGGAGCTTCGTGCCCGCATCTTACGCATCAGTGGGCATCGTTGACAGGATATTCACGCGCGTTGGCGCCTTTGACGATCTTGCCAGCGGGCAGAGCACTTTCATGATAGAAATGGTAGAACTTGCGAACATACTGAATAATGCAACTCCGAAGAGCTTCATCCTGCTTGATGAAATAGGAAGGGGCACAAGCACATACGACGGCTTCAGCATCGCAAAAGCCGTTGTAGAGTTCATCCACAACAAAGACCGCGTGGGGGTGCGCTCGCTTTTTGCCACGCATTACCACCAGCTTACCGCGGTCGAAGGAGTCCTTAAGAGGGTGAAGAACTATCACATTGCGGTGAAAGAAGAAGGCAGCGACCTTGTGTTCCTGCGAAAGATAATCCCCGGCGCCACGGACAGGAGCTACGGCATTCATGTGGCGCGGCTGGCTGGAGTGCCGCTTAAGGTTACGCAGAGGGCGAAGGAGATATTGAAAGAGCTGGAGGATGGGAGCCAGATCGTGAGAGGAAAGGATAGCTCAAGATACACGCAGGTCGTGCTTTTCGGTGCTGAGGAGAAAAAGGAATCTCCCGTTGTCGAGGAATTGAAGAACCTGAATGTGGATGCCATGACGCCTCTTGAGGCGCTCAATGCGCTGGCGGCTATGAAGAAGAAGGCGGGGGAATAATGGTGCAACCGAGAAAAAAAAGGACATTGAAGGACATAATCGGGCTTGTAAAAGCAGAAGGGGATGCGGTAGAGTCAAAAAAGCGAGTCCAGAAGGGACTTAAATGATCTTTGCTGAATCCTCATATTTTATCGCCCATTTGAAATTACTTTCCTGTATGGATATGTCGCATGAATTAAGATCGTTTTTTGCCTCATCGATCTCTTTTGATATCAGATCAGGCGCAATTTCTATCTTTACTATCTTCCCTTTTTCGAGACACTTTTCAAACTGATATCTCATTATACTTTATGGATTACCATTCCCATGTTAATCCTTTCGAAAAGTGGTCTATCCTTTGCCTCCAGTTTCCTGAATTCGGTGGAATCAAGAATGATAGGAGATATCTTCCTTGGGATATCCTCTTGATAACGATCATGAAGAATGGCAATTTCTCTTTTATCAACTGATTCTATGAAAATATCTATATCGCTGTCTATTGTATCCTCCCCTTCAGCGCAGCTTCCGAAAAGGATGATCCTTGATGAGATTTCTTTTAAAGGTAGAATGAACGGATCTATTTCCAGAAGGGTGAGAAGTATCTTGAACTCCCTGAGCAGGAAATTTTCCATGTTCGCCCTATATATTACAAGCCTGCCCCTATGCTCTCTTAAAACAAGTCCGGCTTCTTCCAGTGATCTCAGGCTCTGGCTAGTTGACCCCAGACTGATACTAAGATTTCTTGATATCTCTCGTACATAGTAGCCATCCCGATATCTTCGACCAAGATATTGTATTATTTGTATAGATGGCTTTGAGAATACGTTCATTATTTTGAACATATGTTCATATATGTGAACGATAATATTTAAGAATTTGGGTCGCAGGAAGGGTTCTGCACAGTTCTCATCAATACGATATGCTTGACAGCAGATGAACATACTATTAACACATTCGGTCATTAATATCTTAACGGCGCTGGGGTTGCGACCCCAGACCCCAGCGGATGCGCCGCCTTTGGCGGGGTTTAACAAGAAATCACCAGTTACATGACACAGAGAAAAACAACAACGCTCTGTGCTCTCTGTGTGCTCCGTGGTAAATATTCCGTTCTTTGCCATTCGTGCCCCCACCGCCCATAGCGTTCGTTCATAGCCCGGATCCGCCTGCGCGCATCCCTGGGTGCGGGAGTTTGGCGGCAGTCCTGCGCGCCCGGGTGCTATGGATCCAAGATGGCTGGCGAAGAGGAATAAGGTGATGGGGCTGATGGATAGGAGGGGCTATGACCCTGTTTTGATCGAAGACCCTGTACACTGTGGAGAAGTATATATCACTTTAAAATTATTAAATTTCTGGCGCCGTTCACATATCAGCCCATTGCTACAATCATATAGCATTCGCGTAAATACTAAGTCCCTGTCCAAAATACGAGTCGTATATATGTTGATACACAACATCGCACTTGATTTGAAATAATTCTTTTGTGTAGGAATTTAATGGTAATCCAATATCCAAAAGAACTTCAATAGATTCTCGTACAGCCGCCCTCGATTGCTGGCGCTTGCGCCAATCCAGAACCAGTTTTTCATTTTTCAAAGTCATCTCAGGCTTTGTGAGCAGGTCGAAGATCGCCAGTTCCTCCTCCGTGAGCTTTTCTGCAATACCCCGCTTCTCCTCTGCATTAAGTTCCTGTGCAAATTTCACTAGTTTTGCGAAGAATGTCTCTATGTTGTAAGAACTCGAGTTGTACTCATCTATCATTTTCTGGAACTTATCAAGGTAATTCGTCCGGCTCTTGTTTAACCGAACTATCTGGACAAGCTTAAGATTGATTTCACTCCTTAATTTCTCAGTCTCGATGTGCTTCCGACCTTTCTCAAAACGTGCCTTCAGTGCTTCGAAGTCTATCCTGCTTAAATCCACCAGGTGTTCTGTCTCAGAGGGTTCAAGCGGCTGCCTGATAACATATCCTTCAGTTGAGATTGAATCATCCAGAAGTTCATCTACTGCTTTCATGACCCCGGAAATATCTGCCTCTTTTACCATTGAGCGTATCTTTTCTGCCAAAATAGCGAAAAGAGCTTGCTTTGGGTAGAATTCGCCGGCTTTAGGATCGGGAAGGATGGATCTGAATATCATGACAATGCTTCCTGCAAGGGACATGTATTTTCTCTTCGATTCATCATTGACCAGGATCGCATCAACCGCATCGTCGATCAATCTCACGCGCTCAAAGCCATAGGCAGTCTGAATTTTTGTCAGGTCAATGCCGAGCCCCGAACAAAACGATGATGTCTCCTCGATCACCTGTCTCAATTGCTCAACGAGTTTACTTTTTTCCATTCTCCAACGTAATCCACTACGAGACCGTTTAATTTTTCCCTGAACACCCGGTTTGCCCGCGCTATGGCCTGCATGAGCGTGTGGTTTCGCATGGGTTTGTCAAGGTAGATGGTAGAACAGGACGGTACATCAAAGCCAGTCATCCCTTGTTATCAGGTGGTATTCGCGAGAGAACTCACGTTCAAGTTTATTCTCCTGGTCTGGATCGAGTTCAGCCTCATCGATAAGGTTCTGCAGGTCTTCGTTCAATTCCTTGTTGGTGAGTTGAAGCTCAGGAATGCGATTTTCATAATAAAGCGGAACTGTGGCGCCGTCATCTACGGATTGTTTGAAGTTGTAGATGCTGATGTAATCCCCAAAAACCTCTTTTGTCTTTTCTTCACCGAAAATAAGAGGTGTACCAGTGAATGCGATGAATGCCGCACCGGGAAGGGCATTTCGCATGTTCATTGCAAGGGCATCGTACTGGCTGCGATGTGCTTCGTCTGTGATAACGATGATATCCTTACGGGCTGAAAGCATGGGATAGGTTTCACCCTTCTTTTTATAAAATTTCTGAATAAGTGTGAATATGTAGCGGTGGTCTTCACGCAGCAGTTGCTTTAAGTGTTCTCCGGTCTCTGCCTGCACCTGCTCCTCAGTTACGGCGCCAGCGCCTGCAAAGTTCTTGTATATCTGGTTGTCCAGATCCTGCCTGTCGGTCACGATAAGGAACGTGAAATTACCGGGTATTTTCCGCAGCACTTTCTGCGAGAAGAAGACCATGGAGTAGCTTTTCCCGCTGCCCTGCGTATGCCAGAAGACTCCGAGGCGCCCCCTGTTCTTTTCGATCTGCTGCAATGCCTCAGTAGCGTTATTCACACCCAGGTATTGGTGGTTCTTCGCAACCAGCTTCACAATCCCACCGCTTGCTTCGCTGTTTATCTTTTTCCACTCTGCGAAGTGCTCCCACTCTGCTGTCATGCTGCCTATTTTGCTCTGGCTGCCGTTTGAAAGGATTATGAAGCCATTATACCAGAAGATCTGCGGTATTGCATTCTTGTAGTCTCGCAGGTTATCCCTGTATGCATGTTCCATACGCTTGTGGGATGCCTTGAGTTCTATGAATATGAGCGGCAGACCATTGACAAAGCCAACAAGGTCGGCGCGGCGCTTGTACATCTCACCAGTTACCCAGAACTGCGATGCAAGGAAGAAGTCGTTATTGGAAGGCTCGTTCCAGTCAATTACCTGCACATTTCTAACTATCCCTTCATTTTCTTTACCCCGGAACGAAACTTTCAATCCGTTCTTTAGCATCTGTAAACCTCGCGGTTGGCATTTGCCGGGCTCATGATGCTGCGGTCGCGGGTGAGTTCTTCTGTGAACGGTATCTTTTTTGCAGCCCATTCTTCTACGCGCAGCAGCGCGTTCCAGTATTTCTTTACCTCGTCAACATCGCGCTCCCGTCCATGGAATTGTGCCTTTTTTCCTTCGATGACCTGTTCAGCTTCAGCTAATGTCAGGCGGTTCCCTTCGATGCTTGTGGAATAGTGCGTCGAGCGTATGCGTGCGCGGTGACGCAGTTGTGCCTCTGCTGCGGGCGGCAGGGGCGTTTGCTCGACCACGGCGCGCGCGGCTTCGATGTCCATGAGCGCGCGTGCGATTGCGGGAGTAAGGGTGTAGCTAGGGAGCCAGAGAAGATGGGTTTTATTCATGCTCCTCCGCTGAAGAGTTCTATGGCGGGTTGTTCGATAAGTGAATATTCAGAGCAGTCACTCATTACCATTCTCTATGCTAAATTATTATTTAAAGATGTGTATATATTAATGGCGCTTTCACATCTCTGCCGTCTGGACAATAAGTTTTAACATATCATAAATCTTAAGGTATATTTATGTACAGCGAAGATTCTGTTTCGGTAATTACAGCAGATCTAAGTCACGTGATAGGCTTACCTGAGAACGAGCTTATCCATAGAGGTCTGGTATCCTTCATAGAAAAGGAAATCCGGCTTGCAGAGGCGGATATAGCTGATCTTATTGACAGGTATAATGTTGCCTTGAAAGAGGATCTGTATGAGGCAATCAAGTCAAAAAAGATACCAAGCCATCCTGCCTGGGAAGATTACATTGTCTGGAAGAATAAAGAAAAGTATATCAATGATTTGAAAATTCGCCTCGGTAGGGTACAGTAGATGCTTTTAACGTATAAAGCGCTTGAAGAGATTGCGAGGACCGATTTTTCAGATATTGTCAAAGATACAGTACTGATTGGCGGCAGGTCTTCACAGCCTAATAAGCTGAGAATACATCTGATAGACAGGAGTTTCCTTGATGTCTGGCTCAGTGACGAGGACGATTATTCATTCCACTGGGAGCAGAGGGCTGTGAGGGGCTTGATCCATCGGTGGGATAATGCTCCCGATCATCCTGAGATCGAGACTTTTCCGCACCATTTTCATGATGGAAAAGATAGCAATGTCAAGAGCAGCCGCTTGAATACAGAAAGCATAGATGCATTTAAAGAGGTTCTTGGTTTTATCAGGAATAAATTAAAATGATGCAAATAAATTCCGCAAGCCTGCGATCGTGTTCAAGCGGAAGGTCACGGTTAGCGGAGGCAGGCGTGTGATAGGGATACCAGAGGAGATCGATCGCGCCCTTGGGAAGAAAGAGAACGTTGATATCTGGCTTGAAGGGAATAAGATCGTAGCGGAAATTTATTGAGCCATCCGCACGTCGATTTTCTCCACGTCTACCTCGCCTGAGATGAGCTTCGGCAGCAGCAGGTCGCGAGTGCGGCGGAGGTTGGCGTTTTTCTTATTTAGAATATAGGCATTTTGTAAGTGAAGTGAAACGTGCTCGACAAACGGTGATATAATCTTTGAATCGGGGTGAGCGAAAAGGAACTTATCGAAGCAAGCTTCCTGCACCCGCTGTCTTCCTGTAGCTCCTGACATACTTTTGATGGCATTATCTCGAAACTCATTTGAGCGAGCCATTAGATAGACCAGTTCTGAGCATAACGTTTTGGAGCGAAGAACAATAAACTCAGTGGATCCGAAGGCGATATCATTATTGGATTGTAAAAACTGAACGTATGCTGTTTTCCCATTTTCAAGACATGGCGTTATACGAGCGAATAGAGTATCACCATTTTTGAATTTTGAGCCACTATTTCCTGAACGATACTCAAAACTATTGACGAACATCGAATCATTTGACAAATTGCCCATTGATACAAATGGCTTTTTCCCTTCTTTTGGGACTTTAGTTGTCGGATTTACATAAATAGCATCTGTGGCTTTCTTCACTTCCCACCCCTCCGGCACCATCCCAAGCTCCGACTCCACCATTCTCACCTTCTCATGCCCCGGAAACCGAAACTTCACGAACCACTCGCGGTAGAGCGCCTGCGCCATCTCTTCCAGGATTTTGATGCGTTGCGTGTTGTTTTCGATGAGGTCGTCATAGGCGCTGAGGATGCCTACGATTCGCCGTTGGATTTCAAGTTCGGGATAGGTGAATGAAATTGACTTAAAAGCATCGTGACCCAAATCGGGTTGTGCTGCGCCACCCGCGAGCGAGCGAGCCTTCTGAATTATCGAAGGTTGCCTGAGATACCAATAGACGTAATCCCGCTCGATTCCCTCTTTCGGGATAACACGGAAACAGTTGTTGTGAACTACGCCGACTTTTCCCTTAAACACCAAACCAACTTGACCCGTCCTCGAGTAGATGATGTCCTGCGGATTCGCAATGAATTTCTTAGGGACTCTCTCCTCATCAACGAATTTAGTCTGAGTGTTGTTGACGAGATCAGCGATGCGTAGTAGCGGAATCCCTGTCTCTGCCATGAGGTGGTTTGTCTTCTTGTTGAAGCAGAGTCCCTGCTCAAGTCTTACAACCTCGCCGAAAGTGACCGTCGTCCACTGAGAGACCATTACCTCACCCCATCTAGAAGTTTCGCAATATGCTCTGGCGCAGGAAGCTGGCACTTCAAATTTGACAGGATAACATGATGAACAGGATTAAAAACATATCCTGTCAATCCAGTAAATCCTGTCTGAAAAATCACATTTTTAAAAAACCGCAGATGATAACGCCCAGAGTCACGCCTCTGGAGGGCGCGTCCACGTATGCCCCGCAAGGGCATACGTGTTGTTTGGGAGTCGAGAACCGTTAGGTTTCGGTCTGGAGAACCCGCAGGGTTTCGGCGTGATAAACGCAGATACACTTGCGCCAGATGCCGGATTTTTCAGAGAAGAGCAAACGTGATGGAACGCGGATTGCGCGGATGACGCGGATGCGCGCGGATCCGTGGAAATCCGCGTCATCCGCGTTCTAAACTGCTGCTGTGCTTTGCGCTCTTTGCGTACTTTGCGGTGGATTAATTCGTTCAAATCTGAACTAAAATCAGCATTCATCCTTCTTATACCCCTGTCTCACTCAGCAGCGTCTCCATCCTATTCACGAACTTCCCGGCGATATCGATCCCTGACTCCACTTCTTCCTTTGAAGGATGCACCTGGAATGAGTATTGATCGGTATGCCTTACGCTCCTCATCCTGTCGAATATCAAAACCCAGTCCTCCTCCAAAACACCCTGCTCAACATATTTCTCAAGATAAACACCCACACAGTAATGGCTCTTCTCCCTCACGCCATCCCTGAAAAGCACAGCCCTCGCAGAATGAAATATAGCAAGATATAATGATGAAATCGCTGATTTATACGCCTCAGCAGCCATATTTTTCCTTGCCTCGGATAGCCATTCCCTCGCCTCTTTTATTGATTCCTTGCTTTTGGTTAAAGATGGCTCTACTCTTCGCAATAGACCCTTTCTGAAACAATCCTCTATATTATTCAATCGAACCCCCTTTCAGCACAATAGATGTTCGCAGTAGCGAGTTATAGAAAGGCTGGTCTGCCATTTTGATCGATTTCATTTTTTCAGGCGTAAGGACAAGCATATTAACTTCCACACCAGCCATTGCACTTATATCTCTCTGCAAACGTGCCAGTTGATATTCGGCTGGATAAGCATCAACTTTAACCCATAAATCAAGGTCGCTCTCATAGGTGTTTGTTCCCTGCGCCCAGCTTCCGAATATACCAATGCCTGTTGTCCAGTCGATATCCAGTGAATTTATGTTGATTTTATTCAGGTTAAAGAGCAATTTGATGGCTCTTGTATGAGCGCAATCGATCGGTTGGTATATGTTTTTCGTTTTTGTAAAAAGTCCGACCCCATGTACGTATTTAAGGTATCGGGAGACAAGACCTTTTGTAATTCCTGTTTCATTTGAAACCTGGTTAACTGTAAGACTTTTATGGTACAATATATATGAAATGATCCTAACTCGTTCTTTTGTTTTAAAAAGTTCGGTCAGCATAATTAGATAATATGAGTTTACAGACCATAAACTTTTTGTTTATGATCCATAAACAACTTGTTTACAATCTATAAACTTTAACTCAATCCTTCATCTTTCGATGCAGCTTATAATCCTCCAGGGTCAATAACAGCACTCCCTTCGTTTGCGCCTCCTTTTTCATCCTGTCCGTAAATCCCGACCTGCTGATCAGCGCAAAATATTCCTTCCTTTCATCCTGCCATTTAACATAACCAGCTTTTTCCACAAGGCTGCGATACACATCAATATCCACCTTTCTGCTCTCCCATTTGCACTCACAGAAAAGTATCTCCTTTGTGTCATCATTCACTGCCACAATATCTATCTCATATTCGTTCTGCCCTTTGGGAGCCATCGGGATCTTGCCCCATTGCCTGCCAAGCTTCTGGAATTTGAATGGAAGTCCGCCTCTGGAGTTGAGATATATCAGCATCTCTTTTCCTATCTGCTCGAATGTTTCTCCAAGAAAAGCATCGTAGCTTTTTTCAACATTCCCGATAGCAGATTCCTTATTTCCCTGTTCAAGTTCATCCTTGTGCGACAGGACGAAACGGAACCAGAATCGCAAAAAGTTATCTTCAATTCGGTAAATGGTCTTTTTAGTTGTTGGTTTCTCAAGCACAGGATGTTCTTTTCTCACAAATCCCAATTTAATTATCGTATCCAGGTAATACGGCATGTCTTTTGCTTCAAGATACGATCTGGAGGCGATCTCACCCGATCTTGTAGCGCCCTTTGAAATGGCAAGAAGGATATTCATAAAAGTTGCTGGCTCTTTCAGTTCTTCGCGCAGCAAGAATTCCCCCTCTGCATACAATACAGCTTCTTTTGAAAAAAAAGTGTTGCTTAAATTCTCATAAAATGAATATTCCGTGTTAAAGAACAAAAGATAAAAAGGAACGCCTCCGGCTGCGCCGTAAATGTTCACGATCTCATCGCGGGTCATTTCAGGAAAGAACTCCCGAACATTTCGAAACAGCATTGGTTTTACCTCTATCTGACCCGTTCTCCTTCCATATAGCGGGCTTGAATGCGCCAGTGTGCTTTTCTCCATCATCGATACCGATGAACCGCACATGATAAGATGGAATGCACTGTTTTTCAATATCTCATCAACGATCAACTGGAATACTGAAGGTATCGACTCATCCATTTGTGCAAGATATGAGAATTCATCGATCACTATTACCAGTTTTTTTTCGCCGCTCCATTTTGTATTTATATATTCAAAGACCTCGTCAAAGGTCTCAAGAGTGGGCTCATAATCCTTCAGGAACTCAGCCGCCTTTTTCCTGAACCTGTAAAGGTTCGATCTTGTGCCCCTCTTATCTGCCAGAAAGTAGATGTTAGGCTTATCTTTCAAAAAATTGCCGATCAGTTCGGTTTTGCCTACACGGCGCCTGCCATAGATCACAGTTAAGGAGAACTTATCTGACCGATATTCGCGATCCAGGTATGCGCTCTCTTCATCGCGATTGATAAATTTTTGGAACATAATAATTATAATCTGTATCCGAATTATTTAAAACTATCGGAACTCAATCATTATGATTCATATCCGAATCTTTTCATCCTGCTTCCAGCAGCTTCTCGACATTCTCAGCAATTCGCCCTTCCAGCTCCCGCGCCTCAACATTGAGCACTTCAAGCTCCTCATTCAATTCCTCAAGGCGCTCCTTAAAATCAAAATCATCAGCCTCGCGCTCCGCCACTCCCACATAGCGCCCCGGATTCAGGCTCCAGCCCTGCGCCTCAATATCAGAAAGTGCAGCCACCCTGCACAAGCCAGCCACATCGACATACTTTCCATCAGGGAACTTCTCTTTCAACATCTGCCGCGCATCAAGGAACAGGACTTTATCTTTGCGCGGTGTTTTTGCTTTGCCGCGGTCAAAGAACCAGAGAGTGCATGGAAGTGTGACCGTATAGAAGAAGTTTGAGCCAACTGCAACCATCACATCCACTGCGCCATTTTCGATAAGCGACTTTCTGATATCCTGCTCGCTTCCGCGGGCATCGCTGGCAGAGTTCGCCATCACAAATCCACTGCGACCGTTCTCATTCAGGGCGCTGTAAAATACCTGTATCCAGAGATAATTGCCATTGTCAGGCTTTGGCATGCCAAACGGAAAGCGTGGGTCGTCCTTTATGCGCTCTTTGTCCACCCTGTCCACGTTAAACGGTGGATTTGCCATGACAAAGTCGAATTTACCGACGCTTTTGTGAATATCTTCGTAATAGCTGTTGCCCTCGCGAATATCTCCCGAAAGACCATGCACAGCGAGGTTCATCTTGCACAGGCGTACAGTTTCAGCGGTCTTTTCCTGACCATAAACGCTGATCTCAGAATTAGGATTCTTCTTATGGTTTCCCACAAAGCGCGCGCTCTGGACGAACATACCACCTGAGCCGCATGCAGGGTCAAAGATGCGCCCATGATAAGGCTCGATGACCTCGACAATGAGTTTAACAATAGAGGTGGGTGTAAAAAACTCGCCTCCTTTTTGCCCCTCGCTCATTGCGAACTTGCCCAGGAAATACTCATAGATCTTTCCAAAGGCATCGCCTTCGATGTCCATTGGCACAGAGTTGAACGTCTTCAATAACTCGACCAGGGTGCTGTTATCGAGATGATTATAGGTCTTAGGGAGTATATCCTTGAGCTCTTCGTTCTCAGACTCAATAGCGCGCATTGCCTCGTTGATGGCTTTTCCGATATCAGCTCCTTCTGAGCCATGGTGAACTTATGGTCAGCGTAGCGAAGAAAGATCAGTCCAAGAACAGGGACAGAGTATTCTGAAGATTTTAATTTAGAATTTGCACGAAGCTCATCTGCGGCACCCCACAGGCGCTTTTCGATCTCGTTATGATTTCCTGCCATATGTAAACCTTATGTCTCCTTTTTTGCCACGACCTAATAGGACTGCAGATGTCCTTTTCACGAATCCATATAACTTAGTTCTTATATAAGCACGCGGTTTTTTAAAAGGTTTTCTTTATTTCATGTTATAAACATAAAATTGATGCAAATATAATATACCTATCAATTTTATCGAGATGACAAAAAAGACCGCAGCATGATCACCTGACAGTGCTTCGATGTGCTTGTCACCGCTGACATGACAGGGTTCGTCAATACTTTCACCCCCCTCTCCTCACCCTTATCTCATGCGCCTCCCCTCTAATCCCCATGCACTTCTCCAGCTTCGGAATGACCATCAACTCACATGCCATCGTCAAATCAATTACTCAGCATGGCGATCCGGTATTCCATACATCCGAGATGCACCTCAAACCATTCCTCTGTCGCGAAAGCGTCTGCAATCTTGCGGACATAATCGCGGTCTATAAGCGGTCTGAGATGTTCTACATCGTCGGGATCGAGATCAAGGAATGGGATAAACGTGTCCATCAAAAAATAGCCCTGGAATATCTGGAGACATACAGGCATACCTGCGAATATTTCTACCCTGATGTTGAACTCAGGGCGAATATCATGAAAAGGATAAAGAATAACTTCAAGGTGCTCTCAAATGCTGTGGATGATCCCTTCCAGCGCACCATCCTGGAGTTTTAGTCGTTATTTTAAGATATTCATTCAAATGGTTTTTTATTTTCCAGGTTTAGTTTAAACCGAGAACACGGATAACACGGATTTACACGGATCCGCGAGCATCCGTGTCATCTGTGTAATCCGTGTCCTATCGTACGGTTTTTCTCTTAACCGATGGCGAATGGAATTAACTCAGGGTGTCATCACGACCTTACCTAACTTCATAGCCTCAAATCCCTTCTCGAATTCATCCCTCATCCTTCCCACTCGAAACAGTAAATAGCCATCACAGCATATATAAAAAAACATGCCAATAATCCACATCCTCGACGAAGCCACTGTAAACAAGATAGCAGCAGGCGAAGTAATAGAGCGCCCGGCATCCGTGGTCAAGGAACTCATCGAGAACAGCATAGACTCAGGCGCTACCGACATCAGGATAGAGGTAGAAAAAGGCGGAAAAAAGCTCATCCGCGTCACAGACAACGGCTGCGGGATGGACAGGGAAGACGCATCTCTCTCTTTTGTAAAGCATTCCACAAGCAAGATACACAGGCTTGAAGATATCGAGAACGTAATGACGATGGGATTCAGGGGCGAGGCGCTTTCCTCCATCTGCGCCGTTTCAAAGTTAGAGCTTATCACGAAAACAAAAGAAGGGCTTGCAGGCACAAAAGTCGTTGTTCACGGAGGAAAATTGATCGGCATAAGCGATGCTGGCGCGCCAGATGGGACTTCCATTACGGTCGAGGAGCTTTTTTTCAACACCCCTGCCCGGAAAAAATACCTGAAATCAGACAGCACAGAGCTTGCGCACATAGTAGATGTTGTGACAAAGAACGCCCTGGGACACAATGACGTGAGCTTTACCCTGCTACATAACGGGAAAGAACTCGTTCGCTCACCCGCATCGCCACTCCAGGAAACAATACTCCATATCTACGGGCAGGAAGTGGCAAGAGCTATGCTGCCTGTTAATTTCAGCTCTCGTTTCTCAACGGTCACAGGAGCAGTTTCAAAACCAGCGATCACACGGGGAAGCATGGACGCCCAGTCATTTTATATCAACAGCAGGAACGTGACATCAAGAGCTCTGGGCTTTGCTCTGCGAAGGGGTTATGGCACGCTCATACCACAGGGGCGTTTTCCTGTTGTGGTCTTAAAAATATCCGTAGATACAGGAGAAGTAGACGTTAATGTGCACCCGACCAAGAACCAGGTGCGATTAAGCCATGAATGGGAAATTTCAGAAGCTGTGACGATGGCAGTAAGCAGTGCGCTTTCTGATAAGGACCTTGTTCCGCCCGTTAAAACCACACAATCACTTCTGTATGAGAAAGCAGAAAGATCAACCGTTATCAGGGAAGAAGATGCGCGGTTCAGGGCAAACGTAAAGGATACGGAGCGAAGGCTCAGGAGAACTGAAATTGGCACAGGCGAGAAAGCAAATGGCGAAACACCGCAAATAAAGGTACTGGGACAGGTGGACGCCCTATACGTTATAGCAGAAACAAAAGATGGGCTCATGATAATAGACCAGCATGCAGCCCATGAGCGCATCCTTTTCGAACAGGTGCGGGACTCAAAGCGCGCGGATTCGCAGGAGCTTATCGTTCCCATCAACCTTGAACTGGATCCAAAGGAGATGGTGCTGATAAAAGAGTGCATACCATATCTTGAGGAGTTCGGATTTCGGATATCTGAATTCGGACCTGATGCGTTTGCAGTAACCGCAGTCCCCTTAGTGCTTGGAAAGCTGGAAGACCCCGGGCTTGTTCATGACATAATTACAGACATACTTTCAGAAGGTAAGATAAAAGACGAGACCGGTATATTCGAGCGCGTAACAAAGAGTATCGCATGCAGGGGAGCGATAAAGGCAGGAGCAGACTGCTCAAGTGAACAGATGGAACGGCTCATAGAGCAGCTTTTCCAGACAGAGAATCCCTATACCTGCCCGCACGGCAGGCCAACTATGGTCTCTTTCAACAGGGAGGAACTGGATAAGCTCTTCAAGAGGGGCTAAACAGGAATATATACACGTACGCAGCCTCACGGATGCTTGCTGTTTCTTCGCTGGTTCTCCAGCATGCTTAATAACAGAAAGATAGTAGATAAGTAAAAAAATGATTGATCCGGTCAACAGTTTCCAGATACCCGACGATTGGGTGAAACGAGCAGCCATACCTGTAGAAGAACTTGCTGCCCATATTCAGAGCGGACGTTATGTCCTCCTCTCGGACGGTTCGATTTTGAGGAGGGGCTATACAACCGGGACGACTGCAGCGGCAGCAGCGAAGGCATCGGTGCTGTCTTTAAAAAAGAGCGTTTCTGAAGTCTCAGTCCCCACTCCTGCCGGTGTTCGCGCCGTCCTTAAGGTCACTGCAAAGAACGGGAAAGCTTCAGCCATAAAAGACTCAGGCGACCATGCATTTGATGTCACGAAAGGCATGAAGATCGCCTCAGAAGCAATAGAACATGACTGCATCGCAATAAAAGCAGGTAAAGGAATTGGCTTAAAAAAAGGCATACCCGCAATAAACCCATTTCCCATGCGCCAGATAGAGGAAGCTGTGAAAGAGGCGCTTATTGAGACTGGATTAAAAGGAGTGATCGTCACCATTTCAGTCCCGAAAGGGGAAGAGATCGCAAAAAAGACGTTAAACAGCCAGGTGGGTATAACCGGAGGTATATCAATTCTTGGAACTACGGGTTTCGTTGAGCCCTGGAATGAGCATCTCGGAGAGATGAAAGAAGAACTTGCCAGGCAGGCAGAAAGGCTTGTCCTTACTACTGGACGGTCTGGTATGAGGTTCTCTAACATGCTTTTCCCGGGTTACACAGTCATACTCATTGGAAGCGACATATCCCGCGGACTTTCTGCGGCAAAAGTTAAGGCTGACGTTATAATATCAGGACTTCCGGGTTTAATACTCAAATGGTCTTATCCTGATATCCTGAAAGACAGCGGTTACCTTACTGTCCAGGAAATGATAGATGGTTATCCTGATAACCCCCTTATAGACACGGCGCTTGAGAAGGCAGTTAAACTATCGGGCAGAAGGGTCGTGCTTTTTAACAGGGACGGAACAATACTCAGAGACAGCGGAGGGATTTTTTTATGAAGATAGTAGGCGTGGGGGCAGGACCTAACCTCTTAACCCGGGAAGCGGCATCCGTCATTGAGGGCGCAAAAATAATATTTGGCTCAAAAAGGGCAATAGAACTGGCGAAAGGGCATATAAAATGCGAGACACACGAGCTCGAGGATTACACACTTAAATCCCTGCCACAGGACGCAGTCGTGCTTTCGACTGGTGATCCTATGCTTTCAGGGCTCGGGAAATTCGCAAAAAAATGGGATGTGGTCATTCCGGGAATATCCTCGCTGCAGCTTGCATGCTCATATCTCCACATGGATGTCGATGGGCTGGCAGTAATAACAGCACACTCAAGAGACATAGATGCTGTGAAAACCCGGGTAATAAGTGAGCTTGATGAAGGGAAAAACGTATTCCTACTTCCTGATGCCGCATTCGGTGTCAACGAACTGGTTTCTCTCCTGAAACACCGTGGACTTTTGAGAAAGATATGGGTATTTGAGAAGCTCGGTTATCCAGATGAACATATATCTGAAGGCACGACAGAAAAACCCCCGGTTGCGAGTTCCGGGCTTTACTGCATCATGATAGCTTGAGAGTCCTAACTCTTTTCTTCCCTTGGTATCACTATCTTCTTGACATCATGCCATGTGAAAAAAACAGAAGACGAACCATCATCGGGCTCAAAAAAAACGCCTATCGAATCTGCGTGCCTTAGAATGCCTGTATGCTTGTTTGCGGAAATTGTATGTACCTGCACCCTTTTGTTGACGAAAACACCGAGATAAACATCCGATGTCTTTTCGTTCGTTATCGGTTTTTTGGTTTCCCTGGTTGGCATGTTGGGAAGATCAAGATCGGGCAGTACCTGTGTCAGCCTGGAGAACCTGTTAAAAAGTTCAGAAGATTCGTCAAAGAGGAGCACTTCAGAGTAAAGTGTGAGAGTTTTTATTATCTTCTGCGAGATCTCATATCCCTGCATGATAGGGACAAGCGAGCAAAACTCATAGTTCATATCAGATAGTTGGGATAATGCCTTTTCTACTGACGCGGGATTGATCTCTTTTGGATGCCCGTCAAATTCTATACCTGCCCGGTTCATTTCAAGCAGTGTTGACCTGAGTTTCAAGATATCTGTTGCCCTTACTATTGCGATGGATTTCATTTATTGTTTCCAGACCTTCAAATCAAATAATATACAAACTACATTGATAAATAGATTTTGAATTCTGCCTTTAAATGGCTACGCATCAGCAAAAACAAACAGCAAAATATATAAGATAGTAAATTTGATAAACAAACATTAAAATATCTGAAAGAAATGATAAACCATTCAGCAAATTACAATGGATGCACGAATTCATCTGCTATCGATATGTCTTCACCTAAATTCCAGAAAGCTTTCAATGGAGTGGTGAATTATGCAGTTGGAAATAAAGTTGAACTAAAGGTTACAAAATCAATAATGTATGGCGATAATTTTTTTGAGGTGATGATACGAATACCATAAAAAGATATCTTTTGAGGGCAGGGATCGGTAAAATAACAATATTGCTTTTCCTTGCCGGGATGATTTTAACAGGGGTTGCAGTTGCGGAAGACAGTAATGTGGATGTATCCTGTTTTCACTGCCACTCCAAACAGGTAAAAGAGTTTGATAAAAGCGTACACTTTAATCATATTTTGTGTACAGACTGCCACGGCGGAGATAAGAAAATCAGCGGCAGCGTAGTATCTTTAGACGTCATGACCAGGAATTTTACGGGCTCCCCTTCGCAGGAGAACCTGACGACCTTTTGTTCAAAATGCCATCCACAGGTAACTGCTGATTATGAAAAAAGCATACACTGGAAAAAAATTCAAGAAGGAAGAAAAGAATCGGCTTCGTGTACAGACTGCCATGGCATCCATAATATCCTGTCTTCTAAGAACCAGGACTCTCCAACATATCTTGATAGATCATCTTTAATGTGTGCGGGATGCCATGAAAACGAGACTAAAATGCAGGCGTTATACTATGGAATACAAACAGACAGATTTGATACCTATAAAAAGTCATATCATTATAAGTCTTATATGAGCGGCGGAAAGTTACTTGCTACCTGTTCAGACTGCCATGAAAATCACGATACAAGATCCGAAGATGATCCTGAGTCTGCAATAAATCCAGCGAACCTGCCCACAACATGCGGACAAAGCGATTGCCATCCCGGCGCTAATAATGTCTATGTTTATGGCGGCAAGGTTCATGAAGGGAAGTCTGTTTCCTTGTTCTTCATCGATGTCAAGGCTCTTGTAACATATTTCTACATAATAATGATACTCTTTGAATTATGTTTTGCATTCGGGTTAATTTTCCTGGGAATTTCATCAAATTTTAGGATACTAAGGAGGAAAAATCATGAATGAACTAATATTCAAGAGGTTTACCCTGAATCAGCGCATACAGCATATTATATTTTTTGCAACCTTTATACTTCTTGCATATACGGGTTTCCCGCTTAAGTTCCCGGATGAATGGTGGGGGAAATTGATGATAGCTTCAGTAGGCGGCTTTGATAACAGGACTCTAATACACCACTATTCAGGTCTGTTGATGATCGGCGTGTCTGTTTACCATGTGATTTTCCATCTTCTTTTGGAGAAACCACGGATCGAAGTATTATTTAATCTAAAGGACGTCAAAGACTTCATACAGCAGATGCGGTATTACCTGTGGCTTTCAGACGAACATCCAAAGTTTGGGAGATACACATGGAAACAGAAATTCGAATATTTCGGAGGAGGATTTGGAGCTGCCGTCATGGGCGTCACTGGATTAATATTGTGGTTTCCATTTGAAACCATGAAGATATTCCCTCTCGGAGTTGTCCAGATAGCCTTCCTGTTTCATACATGGGAGGCGGTACTTGCCTCTATTGCTATTTTCATAGGGCATTTCTATGATGAGCACTTTGGGAAATTCCCGAATTTGTCCTGGATAACAGGCAACATCTCAGAGGAAGAGATGCGTCATGAACATCCCCTGGAATATGAGGAAGCAATGAAAAATCAGGAAATTAAAGATGAAGTAACTGAGACTGGCCACAAGAAAGAAACTGGACTTATCACAGTTTTTTCAAAGTTAGTGTTCACAGTAATCTTCCTGGCTATCATCATCTGGATGCTCTGGATTTCGTATCTGGTACTGGTTGAAGCAATTAATACATATATATTATAATTTAAAACCTGAAAATTTTTTTATTTTTTTACGGGTAAATGGATCGATGTAAGGATGCTCAACCAGAGAGGACACAGAGAAAAGCGGCGCTGCTCTGTGCTCTCATTATACTGGTTCCAAAAAATTAACAACTAAATCATACGAACTCGCTTAACCGGAGTTCGTAACGTTTAGTTGTTAATTTCGAGTTTCATTTACGGCACCGCCTTCGGGTGGGTTGCTGCATGGAGGGTATGATTGTTTTTGACCGTAATTGATATACGATAAGCAGTATAGTTTTATACTGTAACAGGTATAAATTATACCTAAGGGAAAAGCAGAATTAACAGATGGGGAAATGAAATATGCCTTTACTTGAGATAAAAGACATGAAATACAGGGTGAACGATAAAGAGATATTCTCAGGTTTCTCGATTTCTGTAAAACCAGGTGAAGTGCATGCCATCCTTGGAACCAATGGGTCAGGAAAAAGCACTCTAGCTTATCTAATCATGGGATGCGAGAGTTATTTCCCGACATCGGGCGATATACTTTTCAAGGGAAAGCCGATCAATGGACTAAAATTGCATGAGCGGGCGCGCCTTGGTATCACTCTGGCATGGCAGGAGCCAGTGAGATTAGAGGGCATTTCGGTCAGGGATTACCTGACCCTTAAAGACCGGGAAGCTGACCCGTCACAGTATCTTGAAATGGTAGGGCTTGCACCAGAGCATTACCTTAACAGGATGATGGACAGGACATTGAGCGGCGGAGAACGCAAGAGAATTGAGCTTGCTTCCATAATCGCACTTGAACCAGAATTAGCCATTCTCGATGAGCCCGACTCAGGCATAGATATGCTTTCGATCCAGGATGTAATAAATGTCATAAATATTTTGAAGAAAAATGGAGCGGCTGTTATTCTGATCACTCACAGGGAAGAGATCGCAAAGATCGCAGACAGCGCTTCCCAGATATGCGGCGGTAAAATCGTCTGCTCAGGCGCTCCTGATGAAGTAGCAGGGTTCTATAAATCAAAGAAATGTGCTGTTTGCCCGGGCAAGAGTGTATATGCATCAGCTTGAAGAGTTGATGAGATCGTTCGGGGAATCTGGCGGGGATAGAAGCATCCTTACAAATGAAAATATTGCGCACCTTGTTGCTGGCGGCAACAGGATACTTAGCATGAGGGCTGTGGAAGGCCTGGAGGTTAAAGCGAAAGAGACACCAAAGGGGATATCCGCAAAGGTCAGGGTTACGGCCGCCATAAAGAATCCGGTACATCTCTGTTTTGGAATAATCCACAAGAAAGGGATACAGGAGATAAAAATGGACATTGTTTTTGAAGCAGGCGCATCTGCTAATTTTATTGCCCACTGCATATTCCCGAAAGCAGAAAAGGTGCGGCATATCATGGACGCATCTGTCAGGATAGGTGAGAATGCGCAGATGGGATACTCCGAGACACATTATCACGGACCGTTCGGTGGAATAGAAGTAATTCCAAAGGCTCATGTTATTGTTGGTAAAAATGGCAGGTTTTCTGCTGATTTTTCACTGCTCACCGGGAGGGTCGGAAAACTCTGGATCGATTATGCAGTTGAGGTGGGTGAGAATGCTGTAAGTGAATTAACAACCAGGATATTCGGTCATGGGGATGATATGATCAATATCAAGGAAAAGATCGTTCTGGCTGGAGAAAATTCAAAAGGTCTGATAAAAGCCAGGGTTGCTATTGAAGATCAGGCGCAGGCGGAGGTTACAGGCATTACGGAAGGGAACGCAAAGGGCGCGCGGGGGCATGTGGACTGTCTTGAGATAGTGAAAGACAATGCTGTTGCCAGGGCTATCCCAATCGTGAACGTCTCACACGCGCTTGCGAAAGTCACCCATGAAGCTGCGATAGGGAGCGTTGATAAAAGACAGCTTGAAACCCTGATGGCGCATGGATTGAGCCCTGAGGAAGCTGTGGATGTGATCGTCCGGGGTATATTGAGATGAGATGCGCAGAAACAGTTGCTCAAAGAGCAACAGATATAGCAAGGGAAATAAATAATTAACTGACTATGAAAAATCCATGTGAGTGTGACTCAAAACCCCTGGCGCTGTGCTGCCCGGGGGATGAAAAACTCAGGAAAGAATGGCTTCTTACCCTGGAAAAAGAGCATGAGTCGCTAAGGGTTGAGTCTGATGAAATTGCCGGGAAATTCAAGATCCTCTCGAATTCCGACAGGATAGAAATCCTTCTCATGCTGGAGCAGCGGGAACACTGCATGGATGAGATGACAAAAAAACTGAAAGTCCGCAAATCAGCAATATCCTATGATCTTGGGCTGCTGAAAAAACATGGAATGATATGTATGAAAAAACGTTCACGGTTCGCTTTTTATGCGCTTTCCCGTGAGGGGAAGAACATGCTTAATTCGTTATCGTTTAAGAGAAAAACCGTGTGATAGAACACGGATTGCGCGGATGACGCGGATACTCACGGATCCGTTAATATAGTTCAAATCTTTTTGAATCAATCTGACAAGTTTATTTAATAAAAAGCCGAGTAAAGTAAGAGGCGATCTCTTGAATGAAATATCGGGTTGTGCAGGTGGAACTGGGAAAGCCGGTCTTGGCATTATAAGTAAATACCTGACTTTATGGATCCTTCTTGCCATGGCAGGTCGCAAAAGCTGTATTCATTTATCTGGGAATCCCATTTATCGCAGGTATTATAACACGGTCTGTTATAGTGTCGCGTCACTGATGTAATGTCGTAAAGTATATAATATAGGTCATTCATGATATATATGGGGGGATTAAATATGAAGAAATACCTCGTGACACTTTCCAAAGACGAACGCGAAGCTCTTGCTGTACTCAGTTCCAAGGGCAAACAAAAATCACAGAAAATACTAAAAAAACGAAATCAAGCCCTGGCAACGAAAAGGATGGGTAATTCGACCAGATCAATACGAAAGAGTGGAAAAAATAAAAATGCGAAAGTTAATTGGCAATTCACAACCGAGGTTGCCCGGATAAAGTTATCTCGAGTTTATCAGACACTTGAAAGTTGACATGACACTAGCTTTTTTTCAATTAAATATATTGCGGGTCTTAAGACATATACTAACCAGCATCAACATCACAGGAACCTCAATCAAAACCCCTACCACAGTTGCAAGGGCAGCGCCTGAATTTAGACCAAATAACATAATAGCCACTGCAATAGCCACTTCAAAATGATTACTAGCACCTATAAGAGCAGTGGGGGCTGCATCTTCATATGACAGCCCTATATATCTTGATATCCCGTAACCAAGAGCGAAAATAAATAAGACCTGTATTAATAGAGGTACTGCGATCATTCCGATAACCAGAGGTTGTGCGATTATCACATCCCCTTGAAGACTGAATAATGTGATCAATGTGATTAGAAGTGCAGTAATGGCAATGTTGTGCATAACAGGAGAAAAACTATTTTCGAACCAATGTGCACCTTTTGTCCTTAAAAGATATTTACGTGAGAAGTATCCAGCTACTAATGGTATTCCTACATACAATCCTACAGACAAAGCCAAAGTCTTCCAGGGAACCACTATATCACCGATCCCCAAAAGCCATCGTGCCATTGGTGCATACAAGATCAACATTGCAAGGCTGTTGATGGCTACCATTACAAGAGTAAGACCCTGATTTCCCTTTGCTAGATAACCCCATACCAAAACCATGGCAGTACACGGAGCAATGCCTAATAGTACCATCCCGGCAATGTATTGCGATGGCATATCTATATCACCAGATAGTGTTGTTGTGGTTGTGTCGGGTAAAAATGGGATAAAAACCACCTTCATAAAGAACCACGCAAAGAAAAGCATAGTGAATGGTTTAATTCCCCAATTTATTAATAGCGTAGTAAGTACTGGTTTAGGTGTTTTGCCAGCTTTGACCACCTGTTTGAAATCAATCTGCACCATGATGGGATATATCATAAAGAACAAAAGCACTGCGATGGGTAAGGAGACATTATATAATTGCATTGAGTCAATGGTTTCTGCAAGTTGAGAAAAAGTCCGCCCTAATAATAAACCTACAGCTATGCAGATAATGATCCATATAGTAAGGTATTTCTCGAAAAAGCCCAGTTTTTTTTCATTTGACATTTGTAGTATCCCGGTTTTTTGGTTGTGTCTAATCTTCGGCTAAAATTCTCCTCTGATTGAATTAATCTTAACCTCTGTCTTAATAAATATTTGGTTTTCTGACTTCATAATTTTATTTTTAAATTCCTCATAACTTTTTTCAGAACAATATCTGCGCTTATCAGGTTCTTGGAGAAAACAAACCACAGATGAAGGCGTCCAGAGTCGCGACATTCCCGATTCAAATGGAAGCTTGAGCAGAATAATGATTGCTGGGGTGATCATGGCAGGGATGGCTTCGAAAGCTCTCCTGTGCGACCGAGGGAGGTCTTGCAGAGTCCTTCCTGAAGCTGAGTTAATACCCCTACGTTCCTGGGTCACTGAACTCAACTGAAGGGATAGAGGTAATGGAGGCATAACCTTACGGGAAAACCAAAGTGATGCTCTGCAAGAAGTCGGACGAACTCATAGTAGCAATGAAAGTCAAACCGATGACAAACCGAACCTGTGCCGCAGGGTGCAGGGGGCGACGGTTCGAGGAGAAAACTTGACTCAGCGAAGGGGATCTGGTCTGGAAAGAGTAGAGGTGAACAGCACGATAACACCAATCGGAATAAAAGAGGATACCAGAAAGGTAAGCAAAGCCAAAATGGCAATAAAACGCTCTCTGGTGACAGTATGTGAAGATGGTGGAACAACTGCTGGAAGCCGAAACCGATGGAGACAGTAAATGAAGAAATGGAATCAGCAATACCATGACAAATTCAAGGCATTTGCCCTTATACATAAAGTATGGGATCAAAAGAACCTTGAAAAGGCATGGAAAAGAGTAAAAGCAAATAGAGGAAGTGCTGGAAACGATGGATTAACCATTAAGCAATTCGAACAAAATTTACCGCAAAACTTAGCCGAAATACAGAGACTGCTCAAAGAGAAACGCTATGAACCAAGCCCGGTATTAAGAGTGATGATCCCAAAAGACAACGGGAAGATGAGGAAACTTGGAATTCCTACAGTGAGAGACCGAGTAGTCCAGCAGGCATTGAAGAACGTACTTGAACCCATCTTTGAAGAAATATTCCTGCCTCAGAGTCATGGTTACAGACCCAACACTAATGCCCATGCCGCAGTACGCAAGGGTGAAGCATTCCTTGAGCGAGGCTACCACTGGACAGTGGATGCCGATATTGAGGGATTCTTTGACCATGTTGACCATCAAATAATGATGGATCTTGTGTGTGAGAAGATCGCAGACGGCAGAGTTCTTTCTCTTATAGAATCGTTCCTGAAAAGCGGAATAATGAACGATGGCATATTCGAGGAGAGCATAGAAGGCACTCCACAGGGTGGAAACCTCAGTCCCCTGCTGTCGAATATTTATCTGAATCATTTCGACAGGAGAATGGGCGACTATGGCTATTTGCTCCTGAGGTATGCCGATGACATCGTTATATTCTGCAAGTTCGAATCAGATGCACAGGATGCCCTGAAACGAGCAAAGGAGATTCTGGAGGGGGAATTAAAGTTGAAACTCAGTCCTGAGAAGACAAAGATCATCCACGCAAGAAAGAAAGGGGTTGAGTTCCTTGGTTTTCACTTCAATGGAAGATGGAGAAGACCAAGGGATAAAGCAAGGAAGA
>Ga0180732_1000511_pt1 | contig 32655 bp, 27 predicted proteins | sample KR11_01MetaG_FD_148674 | JGI IMG/M metagenome (GOLD analysis project Ga0180732, IMG submission 148674) | Groundwater microbial communities from the Olkiluoto Island deep subsurface site, Finland - KR11_0.1 MetaG | ecosystem: Environmental > Aquatic > Deep subsurface > Groundwater | place...
AGAAAAATTTTCTTTTCCTTAATTGAAAAAAATTCTGCGGGCGCGCGATTAAAAAAATGTAGAGAAGATTTTTCTGTTTTGCTCGCCGAAGCGAAGCGGAGGCGGGCGGAAAAGCTGGGCGGGATTCAATCCGCAAAATCCTCTGGATTTTGCTCAAAAAAGGTTCGGATTTCGTCCAAACAGTACCGCCAATTTTCAGATTGCGACTTTCGGGCGGGATTAAAATTTTGCATACGCGCTTGAGATTTGGTATAATATTACTGTCACTTTGATTATTTGGATAATCAAAGTGAGTCATAAATGGTGTAGACGAATCAGAAAAATTAAAAATTAACGCAGAGAATGTAAGTATTCGGAGCGGCTAAAAAATTTTGCATAGAGGCGCTCGGTCGCTTCGTATTTTGGTTTTAGAAGATTCGCTTTTTGCGCAAGTTCCTCTGCTATAAAATGAAGTTTGGAATTCGCCTGCGGAGAAATATTCGTTACTTTATAAGGCGCAAGCACAATCTTGTCTGAAAACCAGCAATAGCCAAGATTATGAGCGCGGGGAACAGAAAAGCGACCAGCGCGCCATTTTGCCTGCCGAAATAATAATCCACAGCAATAACCAAGCCCGTAAAACCGCCCAGAAGAATAGTTGTTTTGAGACGGTTCACCCAGTTAGAAATCCGACTCGCCCCATTAGAGATGAAATCTCTAATGGGGTAAACAAACGCATCAGCATCCCGCCGTGGCGGGATTACTTCTAATGGGGTTCAACATGCCACTATTCTTTATTTCCAAGTTTCTTTATCAATCCCAGCATTTCTACAGGGAAAAGAATAGTTGTATTTGGTTCTTTGGCCGCTTCGGCTAGAGTTTCCAAGTAGCGGAGCGTAATGGGGTCGGCGCCAAGAATATCGCCGGCCTCTTTCAGTTTTTGCGCCGCTTGATATTCGCCCTCGGCCAGAATCACCTTGGCGCGCCGCATACGCTCGGCTTCGGCTTGCTTGGCAATCGCGCGCTGCATTGCCTCCGGTGTTTCAACATGTTTAATTTCAACCATGGTAACCTTAACGCCCCATGGATCTGTCGCCTCGTCAATAATCTTGTGCAATTTGGCATTAATTTTTTCGCGTTCTGCCAAAATTTCGTCAAAAGCCGCCTCGCCAGCCACGCCCCGAAGCGAAGTTTGAGCAATTTGCGAAGTGGCGGTTATAAAGTGTTCCACCTCAGTAATAGCTTTGGCCGGATCAGAAACCTTAAAATACAGCACCGCGTCAATTTTCACCGGAATATTATCGCGCGTAATCACATCCTGCGCCGGGACATCAAGGGTAATAATTCGGAGGTCTACTTTGACCATTTTCTCAATTAGCGGAATAACAAGAAACAGGCCCGGTCCGCGCGTCTTCACCAGCCGGCCGAGTCGGAAAATAACTCCGCGCTCATATTCTTGAGCGATTTTTATCGCTGATGCGGCAAACGCGATCAAAACAACGATAAAACCGAATGGCGTAAAAAGAAAGTCTATCATAGAATTTTATGTTTTAATGATTAATACTTTTTAAGCTCTGCTTTTACCCGTTTAGAGATAAATCTCTAACGGGGTTTACCAAAAGCGTATTGCCGGAAAATCCGGTAATCTCGACCTTTGCTCTTGAATATACGGTTTCTCCGGTCACGCTTCTGGCGCGCCATGTTTGGGCGTCTACGCTAATTCTACCATACGGGGACAATTCTTCAAGCACAATACCTTCTCTTCCCACTAGCGCTTCAAGACCGCTCTTCGGCTTAGAGCGCATGGTTTTTACCGTCAATCTGCCCACGACCACAAAGAAAATTATCAGTCCGATGACAATTCCAATCGCAAAGTATGTGGCGGCGTTCAAAAATACCGGCGAGCTAAGGGGTTCATACCCAAAAAATATAATGCCGCATACAAGCGAAATAGCGCCCATAATGCCGAATACCCCGAATTCCGGAGCGAAAAACTCGGCGGTCAAGAGCGCAATACCAAGCGCAAAAAGCGCTATGCCAAGATGAGAAACCGAGATGGCGCCGATACCCCAAAGTCCCATCAGAAGAGCGAATGCCGCCACAACGCCAATTTCGAATCCGCCAGTCCGAAAAGCAAAAATAAGGCCCAAAGCGCCGATCGTAAGAAGCAGGGGCACCACCTGCGGAATTGAAAAAAATGACAGTAATGTTTCAAAAAAAGACTGCTCCACATTAACCACGCGGGCGTCAGCCATACCCAGCTGTTTGAGCAAATCCGCAGTGTCAAGCGCCACAAAATCAACTATTCGGCGCTCAAGCGCTTCTTTGCCGCTTACCACGAGATTTTCGCGCACAAATTTTTCCGCCACTTCGGCATTTTTCCCGCGTATCTCGGCCAGTCGTTTTATCCACGATACTGACGCTTCAGTGATCTTGGTGTCGCCTTTCTCAGTATGTTCCAATCCCAAAAGACGCGGCTCGGCAGCGCCAACTGAGGATTCGGGATGAGCGGCCGCAATTTGAGCGGACAGCAAAAGGTACGCGCCGGCGGAAAATGCCCAGCCGCCTCTTTTATGAACGAATACCGCGGTTTTAACCGGGCTATCAAGAATGAGGCGGCTTATATCCTGGGTGGCTTTCAGAAGTCCGCCGGGAGTATCAAGGCGGATTAAAAACAAATCGGCATTTTCACGCTCGGCTTTCGCCAGAGCTCGTTTGATAAACTCAACCGTGCCCGCTCGAATATCTCCATCAATTTCAATTGCGACGACAAGGGCAGGCTCGTTGGGCAAACTTGATAGCCGCGATGCCTCTTCTGGAATCTGCGCCAGAACGATATTTGCCGTCAATAAAACCCAAACGATTATTAAAACCAGGCATAAGCAGATTTGCTTAAAGAAAATATAACGCATATGTTTAAGACCATTATATTATTGTTTCAGGATTTCTCCCAAACGTCTTATGGCCTCGCCATAGGCTGACCAATCGCCATCCTTTTGCGCTCGGATCGCTTCCTCATACGTCCCCAGCGCTCTTTGTATACGCTCCTGAATATTTTGAGAAGGTATTCCGCCTGAGGCGGACGGTTTTGTTGTCGCGGATTCTTGTGGCTTTACTACCGCTCCTATGCCAAAGATTTTCAATAATCCTTGTTCCAGCGTCTCTTCCATGGCAATTTTATTTTCATACGCCACGATGACCCGTTTTAACTCGGGAATTTTGCCGGCTTCGGCCTTGAGGTAAAGCGGACGCACATACAAGAGCGATTCCTCAATCGGAATAACTAAAAGCGGCCCTTGAATTACTTGGGACCCGCCTTGGCTCCAAAGCGAGATCTGCTGGCTAATTACCGGATCCTGGTTGGTGCGGCCGATAATCTGCTTTGGTCCGAACACAAGCTTGTCTTTGGGAAAACGATAGACCAATAACTTGCCATAGCTTTCTCCATCGCTGCGGGCGACCATCCATGCGGATAGGTTGTCTTTTGCGCGGGGAGTAAAAGGCAGCATCAAAACATATTCCTCTCGGGGTGAACCCTCGGGGTGAACCTCTTTTTTCCCTGCCTGGCCGGCAGGCAGGTCTCCCGGCAACTTCATAATAATATGCCGTGGTTGCATCGGCGGAATCGCGCCCGCGCGGGACGCCCCCGCCTGACCGGCGGGCAGGCCTTCTCCTTCTGACGCAATGGTCGGAATTTCCCATTGGTCTTCTTTGTTGTAAAAAATCTGCGGATCATCCATGTGGTAGATTGAGTACATGGCGGTCTGCAGGGTAAAAATATCTTCGGGGTAGCGCAAATGAGAAATCAAACTCTCTGGAATTTCTGACATCGGTCTGAATGTTCCGGGGAAAATCGCGGCGTATGTTTTTAAAATCGGATCCTCTGTATCCGCCTGATAAAAAACAACACTGCCATCGTACGCGTCAACCACCACTTTTACCGAGTTTCTGATGTAGTTTACACCCCTTCCATTTAGCCTCATAGGTTCCGAATATGGATAACGGTCGCTCGTGGTATACGCGTCAGCAATCCAATACACCTTGCCATCGGCAATGACAATATAGGGATCTCTATCAAAGGTTAAAAACGGGGCGATTTTGGCGACTCTCTCGGCAATGGCGCGGTAGTACAAAATACGGCTCTCGCTGGTTATATCGTTGGATAAAAGCAGTTTAAGCGATTGAAACTTCACCGCGTAAAAGAGGCGTCGCAGAAGCGAATTTATTTCCACCCCTCCAGCGCCCTCGTATGTTGTATAGACATTTTCTTCACCCTTAGGATAATCAAACTCGCGGGATTTTGTTTTGGTAATGACATAGTCGTTTGAAAGCTCGCCGAAGTAGATTTCCGGGCGCGAAATTTCAAGCTCTTTCACATCTGATTTGGGCGGCAAATCCTTAACAAACAAAACCGGCAGTCCTTCGGGAGTAACTTGATTCACCGGCCCGGCCGCTACGCCATACCCATGCGTAAATGTCAGCCGTTCATTAATCCAGTTTTTATTCGGCAAGCTATCCGATGCCAACTCCCGCGGAGAGAGCATAATCTGGCGAATCTCTCCATCTATGATATAGCGGTCATTATCAATTTCGGCGAACTCGTAATAGGTTCTGATTTCTTGTATTTGGGAAAAGGTTGATAAAAGGGGCTTCCTGTCCCAAAGCCGCACATTTTTAATCGTAAGATTATTATTCGCAATATCATCCGCGGTGATGGGTTTATCTCCCGAGATTTCCCGTTCCTCTATTTTATCAAGAGCAAACCCCTGACGAGTAGCGGCGATATTGTGCTTAATAAACGGCGTTTCCTTAACGAGTTCGTTGGGAGCAACTACCAGTTTTTGAACAAGGAACGGAATCACCGCTCCGGCGAGTCCCACGACGATATACAAAAAAACCGCGCCGATAAGCAGGGACAACTTTCCTTTCCATACCCAAAAAGCGGCCGCAAGAACTGCGAGAACGGCAGTAATCATTGAGACCCAAAGTATGGGCATCCTCACGATTACGTCTGTGTACATCGCGCCAAATACTAAACCGCTCTGGCTCGCGAGCAGGGCAAAGCGGGAAAGGTAGACTCCTGCGGCAATGGTGGCCAAAAAAATGGCGAGTAAGACACCGAGATGGATTCTCGCCCCGCGGTCTATCTGCAGTTGTTTAAGCGACTGCATACCTGCCTCCGCAGACAAACCCAAGAAATGAAGACTGCCTCGCAAAAAATATATTATCGCGCAACCGGCGAGCGCCAACAGAACGAGGAATTTTATCAACCCTAATCCTATTTGAAAGACCGGGAGAGAAAACAGATAAAAGCCGATGTCCTTGCCAAAAACAGGATCTGTCGCGCCAAAAGCCGCGCCTGAAATAAATCTTAAGACCTCCTGCCAATAGCCAGCGGCCACAAGTCCGGAAAAAAACGCGATTACCAAACTAAACACAACGGCAAATTTTTTAACAATGCGATTGTCCACATTCACCGGCTGGCCGATTAACGCCGCCGGCAAAAAGGCAGTCCAAGAGATTTTTGAGCGGATTGCTAAAGAGAAGTTGACTAACAAAAAAACAGCGGTAAAAATTCCCGTTACAGAAAACAACGCTATTTTAGCGACTAGAGACTTAATAAAGATTTGCGTGTGGCCAACCTCGGAAAACCACCACCAGTCAGTAATAAAAGCGACAACGCTTGAAAGCAGAACAAAGACGGCAAAAAGCCCGATAAAGAAAAAATTCATGGAAAGTTTTGGAATAGTCATAATTTTAGATAATTTTAAATAATTATAGATGTCAGGTAATTATAGCAATATTCCTTTGACGGGTCAACAAAAAAATTACGCCGGCGGGACGATATCTTCTCTCGTTTTTTCTCTCTGTGTTCTCAATTCTTTCTCGATATCATCGAGCCGCTTTTGTATGTCTTGCAATATATTAAGCTCCGTTTTTATTTCCGAGGCGATTTTTTCATCCCGCCTTTTTTCTTTTTTAATTCCACTGATAAGGACGTCCATTTGTAGGTGATGAGAAACAAGCGTGCCGGTGATAAGAAGTATGATCAGGCTGATGCCCAGCGTGAACCATCCAGAATACGGGCGATCGTATAAATAAGACGACATATCGGCAATCATCCAGACGCCGCGAAAAAAAAGCACGATTCCGACTCCGCTGATAAATGCGTAGATATTTGGCGCCCTACTTAACGTATGGCGCACATTGTCTTCAAGTTTATCGAAAAAATTAAGTATTTTCATGTTTACCCCGTTAGAAATAGGACGCGAACTGTGTTTATTATTATATCACAAGAAGTGGTTTATCACACTATTTGCGCTGATGTAAATACATAAATGTAAAAACTATCGTCCGTGATTTCTAACGGGGGTTATATCTTCAATAACCAATCGCTAAAGGTAGAACAAAAGCAAAGAGAAGCAAGACGATAACGATAATAAAAACGGTTCTTTTAATTTTATCGGACACGGCTACATTGCGTTACATTTTATTGGCTTTCGTGTTCTTTGCGAATACTGAAATAAACCCCGTTAGAAATTCCCGTGGATATTGATCTCTGCAAGAATTTGTCTGAATTGTAAAACAATTATAGCAAGAAGTTGTGAGGTATTATTTCTAACGGGGTAAATCTCAAGGAGAGCGAAAAGCAGGATCAAGACAAGCTGCCCAAGTAAGAATCCGAGAGTCCCGAAAAAGCCGATACCGCCCAAGATAGAAAGAAGAATTAGTAAGCCATGCGCGCCCCGTACAAAGTGCTGGGAGGGAGATTTGAACTCCCAAGGGATTACTCCCAATAGCTCCTAAGGCTATCGCGTATGCCAATTCCGCCATCCCAGCACTTTAGACGGGGTAAAACCAATTTCGCCACCCCGGCAGGAATCCCGAGCACTCGGGATGGGACTCCTCGCAATGACATAAAAAATACCCTACAACTTACTCACCCCGTACGAAAATTTACAAAAAACATCAGTCTATCAAAATCATTAAATTACAAAAAGAATATAATTTTAGTCCCATGTGCGGTAAATTTTCTTACATGGTAAACTACCAACTACCAACTACTCTACGCCTTTTCTTTTCTCCTCCTCTCGTTGTCTTTGAGCAGTTTTTTGCGCAAGCGTACGCTTTCGGGCGTTACTTCCACCAGCTCGTCTTCGTCAATGAATTCAATGGCTTTTTCAAGCGTCATTTCTTCCGGCGGAGTAAGCACTATCGCTTCTTCGCCGCCGGACTTCCTGACATTGGTAACATGCTTTGCTTTGCAGGGATTTACCGCCAAATCGCCGGCTTCGGGCCGCAGTCCCACGATCATTCCTTCATAGACCTCGTCTCCCGGCTTCACGAAAAGCTTGCCCCGCATTTGCAGATTATCCAGCGCGTAAGCCAAAACTTTGCCAGAAGCCATTGAAACCATCACGCCGTTTATTCTGAAAGGAATTTCGCCCTTTGTTGCGCCGTAGCCGACAAACCGATGGTCAAGAGTTCCGGCGCCGCGCGTAAGCATAATAAATTCCGAGCGGAAGCCGATAAGCCCGCGCGAGCTGATGGAAAAATTCAAGTCCGTATGCCCCAAGTGCGATTTCATATTTTGCATTTCTCCGCGGCGCCTTCCAACCGCTTCAATAACTTTTCCGGCATCCGCGTCCAAAACATTGATATGGAGCTCTTCCATCGGCTCCATTACCTCACCATCTTTTTCTCTGTAAATCACCTGCGGTTTTGAAAGCGCGAGTTCATATCCTTCGCGGCGCATCCTTTCAACCAAAATTCCCAGATGCAAAACGCCCCGGCCAGAAACCTTAAACGCGCTTGCCCCGTTAGAAATTGCATTTCTAACGGGGCTTGCCGAGTCCGTCTCTTCCACGCGCAAGCCGACATTGCTTTCCAGCTCTTTGAAAAGCCGTTCTTTAATGCGCCTTGAAGTGACAAATTTCCCTTCTTTTCCGGCAAAAGGGCCGTCGTTGACTGAAAAATTCATTGAAATTGTCGGCTCCTCAACCCCGACGCGCGGCAATGCCTCCGGTTTTTCGGCGCTGGCTATAGTGTCTCCTATCTGCGCATCCGGAATTCCGGCCAAAGCAACTAAGTCGCCTGCTGACAAGCGGTTTGTTTCCACTTTTCCAAGCTTGTCAAAGGTGAAAAGTTTGGTCACGGAATAATTTTTGATTTCTCCTTTAAAATTTATTAAAGCTATTTTTTCTCCCGACTTAACCTCCCCGCGCTCAATTTTGCCTATGGCGAGCCGACCGATAAAATCGCTGTAATCAAGTCCCGTAATCATAATCTGAAGCGGCCCGCTCGCGTCAACATTCGGCGCCGGAATATAATCCAGAAGCTTGTCTAAAAGCGGAATCAGGTTTTTTGATTCGTCTTTCAGCGACAGCTTGGCGACTCCTTCGCGGGCTATGGCGTAAATTACCGGAAATTCCAGCTGTTTTTCATTCGCGCCCAAATCAATAAAAAGCTCGTAAATCAAGTCAAGCGTTTCTTTGGGCCGCGCGTCTTTTCGGTCAATTTTATTGATTACGACAATCGGGATTAGGCCGAGATCCAAAGCTTTTTGCAAAACAAATCTTGTCTGCGCGAGAGGGCCTTCGGCCGCGTCAACCAAAAGCAAAACGCCTTCGGCCATTTTCAGAACCCTTTCAACTTCCGAAGAAAAATCCGCGTGTCCGGGAGTGTCAATAATGTTTATTTTCACGCCCTTGTATTCAATGGCGGCATTTTTGGAAAAAATGGTGATTCCGCGCTCGCGCTCCAGTTCGTTGGAGTCCATCACGCATTCGGCGACTTTCTGGCCAGCGCGAAACACGCCTGTCTGCTTCAGCAGCGCGTCAACAAGCGTAGTTTTTCCGTGGTCAACATGAGCGATAATCGCCACATTGCGGATATTGGGTTGTGTGGCTTTTGTTTCCATAATCTTAAACCAAAAATCAAATCTCACCCTTCGACAGGCTTAGGGTGACACTGAGCAAAGTCGAATGTGTCAAAAATCTCCGCCTTCGGCGGATCCGCCGTAGGCGGAAAAACCACGGATTAAAGACTATTAAACATTATGATTATATTTTTAAGTTTTTGGTTTGCCTGCCCCGTATAATTCCGAAAGAATTTGTTCGGGGTGTTTTTGGTCTTTGGTTTTTGCGTTTTGGTCTTTAAATTAAAAAACAGCGCCTTCTCGCCTCGTTGAATTCGCCAGCTGGCGAAGAAGCGGGTCGGCCTGATTAAATCATACTACAACAAAATATTTGACTTGTCAAGGCGGCGGGCTTCCCGCGCTTTACCTCAAATATTTCGCCTTGTTTTTCAGATGCTCCTCGTATGTTTTGCTATAAACGGCTTTTCCGTCTGGCGCGGTTAAAAAATACCAATAAGGGGTTTTTTCGGGCCAAATCGCGGCTTTTATCGCGGTAAGTCCCGGGTTGGATATGGGACCCGTCGGCAAACCTGGATATTTATAAGTATTGTACGCCGAATCAATTTTCAGGTCATTAAGGGTCGCTTGCGGCATTTTTTTCCCGGTAATAAAATTTATCGTGGAATCGGCCTCCAGCGCCATTCCAATGGAAAGGCGGTTTTTAAAAATACCGGCGACAATTTTCATATCGCCAGAATCAGAAACTTCTTTTTGGATAATTGAAGCGAGTGTCAAAACCTCAAAAATCGTTTCGCCTTGCTTAGGCGCCCCCAGGCGCATTTCTTCGGTAAATTTTTTATCAAAATTTTCAAGCATTTTTATCACAATGTCTTCGGGCTTCGCGTCTTTAAAAAAGCGATATGTATCCGGAAAAAGATAGCCTTCAAGACCGGCTCTTGCCGGCTTATCCTTTAAAAATTCATAGTTGGGATATTTTTTCAAGTTTTCTTTTTTTATCGCTTCAATAAGCTCGCTTTTATTAATCAGATTCGCGCCAACCAATATCCTTTCACTTTCCGCGCTTGTAAGTCCTTCGGGAATCAACACCGTGATTTCCCGCCCTATTGCCTTTCCGCCGGTTATAATGCCGGCTATCTGGCCGATGCTCATCGCCGGCGAAAGATAATATTCGCCCGCCATAATTGATGCCGCCAAATTTTTCTCCCAAACATAAACCATGAAATAAAAATCGTTTTTAATCAATCCTTCGTAAGCCAAATTTTCCGCTATTTTTTCGACACTTTCGCCGAAAGAAATTTTGAAATTTTTATAAAAGCCGAATTCGTTGAAAGGGGTCTCTGCCTGTTTTTGGATATAAAGATAAGCGCCGGCAAAGAAAATAACCGCCGCAGTCAATAAGGTTATTATAGATAAAATGGTTTTTTTGACAGGCATGGCAATAATTCAAAATTAAAAAATCAAAATGTAAAATGACCCCGAATAAATTGCTCTGCAATCATACGGGGCAGGCAGATTAAAATAATAAAATTTGATTTAAATTACAAAACCCAAATCTCAAATTACAAACAAAGCCCAAAACACAAAACCCAAACTATAAGATATTTGTAATTTGTATATTGTGTTTTGTTTGTGATTTGTCCCGAGTGCTCGGGATTGTGCTTTGTGATTTATTTAGATTTTGCATTGTCATTTGGATTTTGAAATTTGACATTTTGTATTACCTTTCCACCAGCGGCACGAACGCGAATCCGGGATATTCGTATTCTTCAAATTCGTTTTCCGCTTTTTTGATTATCAGCCAAACGCTTCCGCGGGCGGGAATTACCATCTTTCCCCCGACTTTCAGCTGGCGGCGCAGGGTTTTGGGAATTTTTTCCGCCATTGCTCCCGCGATAATGCCGTCAAACGGCGCTTCGTTTTCCAGCCCTACAGAACCGTTGGATAAAATTACTTTCACAATTCCCGATTTGATAAAATCGTATTTGGCGACATTTTTCTCTCCGAATTCATAAAGCTCCGGAATTATTTCCACGCCGAACACTTTGCCTTTTTCGCCGACAATCTGCGCCAAGAGAGCCGTCTGCCAGCCAGAGCCGGAACCGATGTCTAAAATTTTTTGCCCCAGCCGGGGCTTTAACAGCTCCAACATAAAAGCCACTGTCAGTGGCTGTGAAATTGTTTGTCCGAATCCGATGGGCAGAGGCTCGTTGATATAGGCCTCGGGTTTTAAATTCGGCGGCACGAAATCAGCTCTGTCTATTTTTTTAAAAGCATCTATAATCGCCGGCGTTTTAAGATAACCTTTGCCAATAAGCTCCCTTATCAATTTCTCCTTTTCCGATGCAAACATAATAATACATTTGATGTAAAAAAACTTCCGCTTAATTTTCAATTTCTAATTTTCAATTTTCATTGAATTATCAATGAAATAATTTTCAAACAAAAGTTTAGAAATTAGAAATTAGAAATTGTTTATCCCTTACGCCCCGAACTTTCTGGTTCTATTTCCGTAACCGATGATCGCTTCCTTAAAATCTTCGGCGTTAAAATCGGGCCAAAGCTTGTCGGAAAAATACAGTTGCGCGTCGGCTATATCCCACATCATAAATCCGGTAGAGAGATGGGGATTGCCGCCAGTGCGGATAAGATAATCAACCGGTGGCAGATCTTTGGTAAAAAGCCGGTTTTTAACAAGAGAAGGCGTTATTTTTAAATCGGGATTTTTTCTCGCGTCATCGGCTATATTTTTTATCGCGCTTTCCATCTCGTCCACACCGCTGTAGGCGAGAAAAAAATTCAAAGAAAACTTGCCGTAATTTTTAGTGGCGTCTATCGCTTTTTGAATTGACTCTTTTGTCTCGGGAGGAAACAGCTCTTTCCATCTTCCCAGCACGCTTACCTTTATCCGATCTTTGTGAATTTCTTCGTCTTTTGCCAATTCGTCAAATTTTTTCTTAAACAGCTTAAACAAGTACGATACCTCCGCTTTCTGGCGTTTAACAATATTGTCCAGCGAAGAGCCCCAAAAAGAAAAGTAAGGAATTTTTTGCCTGACCGATTCCCTGATCATCTCTTTTACGACTTCCGCCCCTTTCTTATGCCCGTTCCACGATTCCAAAAGATAGTTTGCCGCCCATCTCCTGTTTCCGTCCATAATAAATACCACATGATTCGGAATATTTTTTACCATTATTTCTGCCATATTGAATATTAATTGAATTTTTTCATATTCACTTTTTGGCAGGAGTTGAGGGAATCGAACCCACGTCCGCGGTTTTGGAGACCGCTGTTCTGCCACTGAACTAAACTCCTAAAAACCTTATTTCGCTTCCTTGTGGGGCGTGTGTTTCCGGCATGTTCTGCAAAATTTGGCAATTTCCATTTTATCTTTCGCGTTCCCCTTGCTTTTAAAAGTAAAATAATTAATTTTTTTACATAGCGCGCACAGCAGTTTTATCAATCTTTCTTGCGACATATTATTTTAGGCTTATTGTTAAAAATTAAATTAATGGAGCCGATGAGCGGACTTGAACCGCTGACCTACTCCTTACCATGGAGTTGCTCTACCAACTGAGCTACATCGGCGTAAACCAACCGATAACTTATAACTTATAACCAATAACAAAATTAAATTCCATAAAGTTATAGGTTTTAAGTTATCAGTTATTGGTTATCAGTTATTGGTTATTGGTTATTGGTTATTGGTTATTTTGGTGGGCGGAGAAGGATTTGCACCTTCGAAGGCCGGAGGCCAACAGATTTACAGTCTGCCCCGTTTGACTACTTCGGTATCCGCCCAATACAATAACTTACAACCGATAACTTATGACTTATAACAAAATCTATTAAAAAAACTGAATTGTTATTAGTTATGAGTCATGGGTTATTAGTTATTTTACGGAGCCCACGGTCGGATTCGGACCGACGACCTATTTACCCCGCACCATATAAGCTCAGAGCCGTCCGTCGGATTTGAACCGACGACCTACTGTTTACAAAACAGTTGCTCTACCCCTGAGCTAGGACGGCATATTGGTGCGGGGCGATGCAAAAGCGTTGCCCCGCCTGCCTATGCCTGAGCCGAGAAGAGGATTCAAACCTCCAACCTACGGTTTACAAAACAGTTGCTCTACCCCTGAGCTATCTCGGCTTAGGCGATGGCGGGCAGGTCTACCCCTGGGCTACATCGGCATTTCTCCCATGATTTTTTTTATTTCATCGTCGCCAGGGTTCAATTTTAAATACTCTTTCAGCGATTCGCCAGCATCTTTAAAATTCTTGTTTTGAAAATACAACAGCCCCAGCTTTTTATAATTTTCCGGATTTTTGGGGTTTCTAGCCACCATATTTAAAAGTCGGCTTTCTTCTATTTTAAAATGCAGCTTTAGCGAAATTTTGTTGGCGTTATTGGTTATTTCCGAAGATTTCTTGCGCAGGTGTTCAATCCATGCAAATGTTTTTCCGTCCAGTTTTAAGATGTAAATCCTTATCTGACGCAGAAACTTTTCCAGTTTTATCAGGATAAGAAAAAGCAAATTCTTCATTTTTGAGGACTTCCCCTTTTCGCCGGCTAAGGCATCCGATAGTGCTTTGTCCCGCCAATATCCCGAAGAAATTTCCGGAATTTTTCTTATTAAGATTATAATTATACCAAAAAAAGAAAGGATAATCAAAGCCGATAAAACAGCGTCGTAGTTCATATAATTATTTTTTTACCGAATCGGGGCTGATTAATTTTACTTCTTTGAAGTTAAAAAAGGCGGAAGTTTTATCGGCCAGCCGCACCTTTACCCTGCGGGATAAAATATCCAAATCCGTAACCTCGCCGTTGCCGCGCGGAGTTATAACTTGCCTCCCTGTTTCGGGCAAGCCCCTTTTTAATTCTTCGTATAATTTGGATTCATACGCCACGCAGCATTTAAGCCGGCCGCATACGCCGCTAAGACGGCCAGCGGACCGATTGTCCAACCGCTGGGATTTTGCGTCATTCAGGGTGACGCTTTCAAGTTTTTTCAAAAAACTGGCGCAGCACAGGCGCCTTCCACACATGCCGATTCCGCCAAAGCTTCTCGCGCTGTCCCGCGACCCGATTTGCGCCATTTTAACCGACTTTTGAAAATGTTTTGAAAAATCCTTTACCAGCTCCCTAAAATCCACTCTCTGTGGCGCCGTGAAGGCCAAACTGATCCGCGATCCGTCAAAACTGAACTGCGCGTCTATAATCTTAATTTTAATATTGCGACTTTTTGCTTTCTTTTTAATAAAACTTAAAGCGTCGCTTTTTTTCGCGCCATACTGTTTTATTCTCTCAATATCGGAAGCGTTGGCGATTTTTACAATCGGCCTGATATTTTTAGTGCGGGTGCTTTCTTTAACAGCGAGTATCTCGGCCGCTTCAATCTCGCCTTCCTGTCCGTCCGCGCTTTTTACGATAACATAGTCGCCTTTTCGCAGTTTCAAATCGCCGATGTCAAATTCGGTCTCTTTTTCCCATGGATAGATTTTGATTTGCGCTATCATATTAATTACAGTAGCCTCTGAAAAACAACACATTTGCGATTTATGGTGAATGAAATTGAACCATTATTGCAAAAGAAAAGTCAATCGTTTAAACCATTTTAAGTTTATAAAAAATATTTTTGGTAGTTTTTCAGAGGCTACTACATTATATATCAAAACCTGCCTAATAATAAGCAGGAGCGCCAACTAACGCTAAAACAAATATCTTGATCTAAAAACGATTATTCAATCTGAAAGCGGCAAAATCTCTTGACCCTGATATTCTCTCCAATCTTGGCAATCGTTTCATTGATTATATCGCCGACCGTTTTTTGCGGATCTTTTACGTACTCCTGGCTCAACAGCGAAACGCTCGCGGTGTATTTTTTTATTTTTCCGGCTATAATGTTTTCTATCATTTCTTTCGGCTTTTTCCCGCCAAATTCAGCCAGCGCCTTTTTCTTTTCTTCTTCAATGCGCGCCAAAATCTCCGGGTGGAACTCGGGCGAGTCAACACAAAGCGGATTGGCGGCGGCGATGTGCATCGCGATATTATGCGCCAGTTCCAAAAATAGCGGATTTTTCGCGACAAAATCGGTTTCGCAGGCAAGTTCCACCAAAGCTCCTATTTTTCTGTTGCTGTGAATATACGCTTCCACTATCCCCTCGCTCGTCAAGCGGCCTGTTTTTTTGCCAACCGCTCTTTTGGATTTTTCAGACAAAATTTTCTTCGCCGCCTCAAAATCGCCTTTTGTCTTGGCAAGAATTTTCTGGCAATCCACCATGCTTGCCCCTGTCGCTTCGCGCAACGCTTTTATTTTTTGCGTGTCAATCATATGCAAAAGATTTATGATTTAAGATTTACGAATTATGAATTTGTTCCTAAATCCTAAACCATAAATCGTAAATCAAAACGGTTCTTAATCTTAATCCAGTCCTAAAAAATCAAATCAAAAATCTTAATAAAAACTTTATTCCTGATTTTTCGCTGTTTTTCCTTTTCCAAATTCTTCAACTAGTTTACCAACAATCAGCTTAACCGAACTTATCGCGTCGTCGTTTGCCGGAATTGGATAAGTGGCCAATGTCGGATCGGTATCCGTATCCACTATGGCGACGACCGGAATGTTTTTCTTTCTTGATTCTTCAACCGCGATTCTGTCAACATTGACATCCGCCACAAAAACCGCTTCGGGCATTTTTTTCAGCGTTCTTATGCCGCCGAATTTCTGAATTAATTTTCTTATTTTTCGGATAAGATTAAGCTGCTCTTTTTTGGTGTATTTGTCAAGTTTTCCCGTATCCCTGTCTTTTTCAAGCTGGTCAAGCAGTTTTATTTGCTTTGAAATAACTTCAAAATTCGTGAAAAGCCCGCCGATCCACCTTTCGGCAACATAGGGCATTCCGATTTTAGCGGCCGATTCTTTTATCAGTCCCTTGACCTGTTTTTTGGTTCCTATAAAAACCATTACGCCGCCGCTCGTAGCGATTTTATTCACGAACGCCAGCGCGCTGTTTAAGCCGCCGATTGTCTGCTCAAGGTCAATGATATGAACTCCGTTTCTTACCCCGAAAATATACGGGGACATTTTTGGATTCCATTTTGTTGTTTTGTGGCCAAAATGAACGCCAGCTTTTAGCATTTCCATTAGATTTTTCTCCTTGTTAATAATAGCATCTTCCATAATGGTTCGATAAACTCACCATAAATTAGGACAAATTAAACAAACTCCCGCAGTTTAACTGCTTTGAGTGCTTATAACTATAATACCGTAATAACTTTTTCCTGTCAAGAAAAATTTGGCTTGCGGAGGTTTGTGGAAGTCCGACTTTCTGGGTTTGGCACGACAGCTCAAGACAGCTCTTGACATTTTCCTAAAACCTGCTATAATGATGTGTTAATGACTTATTGCGGTTAAAAATTTCCAGAAGCTGCGAATGGTCAATAATATGATATTATTGATTATCCATAGCTTCTGGAAAGCAAACGGAGGTAAAACTAAAATGAAAAGGAGAAAATTGCACAGCTCTTTATTAAACAGGGTTAAGCTGAAAAGCATGGCAATACCCGAAGAAGGCGGCTGGAGAAAAGTAGAAATTTATAAACGGAACAGTTCTATAAATTTTAATGGCAGAAATGTAACTATAACATCCGGCATTGCCTGTATAGCCATTCGCTCCCAATACTTCTAGTAAACAAATCAAGAATATGGTAAAAAAACAAACTTTATTCATATTCTTGCCTTTTTCTAAATTGTAACCGCGCAGATGCAGAATGTCTTGCTTAAAAAACAGAGACGAAAAGTTGCAGTTTAGAAAAAGGTTTACTCTCGTCAAATTGAATTTTACTTGACAGGGTTTAAAATCCTTTAAAATCTTGCACACTAAAATAATCTAAGCGGAAAAAATTCACATTTTCTCAAAATCCCTTGTAGGACATTTGCATAAATTTTGCCAAAATTCGTGCAGCTGCCCTACATGGGAAGTGTCTTAAGATAAGGAAACTTGTCGCAAGATGCTGTTATTAAAGAAAATTAAAATGGAGGAAAATCAGTTATGAAACAGGAAGGAATAAGCAAGAATCGTGTAAAAAGAGAACAGAACAGGGAGCAGAGAAAAGCGCAAACCGCAAAAAGGCGTGAAGCGGAGGAAGCCGCCGCAATGGTAGAGGCAAATATGCGGGAAGCCGCACAAAAAGCGGCAACAGCAAGAGCAGCTGCTATAAAAGCGGCTGAAACTGAAGAAAAGCAGAAACCAGAACCGGCCCAGAAACCCAAACTGGTCAGGCGAGTAGCAGACGATGTGAAAAGAAGGAAGCTAAAACCCGATCACAAAGAACAAAGGATCTCTTATGTGAGCCTCTGGGAATTTGTGCAAATGAACGGATCCACGAGGACAAACACAAAGGGTCAGCCAAGTGAGAGGGATTACACCCTCATAACAAGGCATATCTATTTCAAGAAGTTTGTTGTTGGAATAGAAATACCCAAAGATGCGCAAGTAAAGCATGTGCGGGGCTACCCTGAATCTCCTGAGCATTGGGAAGTAATGCTTGGAGACGCATTTCTTTACTCTGACATCAGCCTCAAGCCAGTTCCTGGGGAATGGCTGAACGGCCAGATAGAGGTCAAGGTTAAACGGGTTCTTAAGCCCAACGAGAGGATTAAGGAAGCGGTATATGTTTACGCAAACATGTACCCAGTCCAACATGGTCAGGTTCCTGACCATGAAGCAGTCTTTAGTTCTGACGATGACACAAGGACACCGGGTTTGCACTTCGGACCATCGTCTGGAAGGTACGGAACCTTCCTGCACCTCTATCCGATAGATGAAGAATAAAATAAGGGATAAATAAGCAACCCATACGCTAACAGTCTAACTGATTACTGGCAACAGTTTAATCATAATTAGATTGTTAGCGTAATTTTTTAATTCTTGTTATAATATATTTATATTTTTATTTACAAATTCGATGTTTATATGCAAAATCAATCAATTGTTTCAAAAATAATAATGCCGGATAAGCCGCACCTTGATCAAATCGCGGCCTGTTATTTACTGGCGCACTACGGAAAAGATAAATTTACAGGAATAGAAAAAGCTAAAATTTATTTTTGGAATTTGAGCAACGATCCCTCGAAACAAAATCTGGAACAATGGGAAAAAGAAAACGCATTGTTGGTAGATATGGGCGGCGGAATTTTCGACCATCATAAAAATGGAAAATTCGCGACTATGCTTGTGGCGGACTTTTTATCAATTGCCGATAAACCTGAATTAAAAGCTTTGTTGGATTATATTTACGAGGATGACCAATACGGTCTCCATAACAAATTCGGCGACTTGGCGCAAATAATCAAACAAATGTATAAACAAGGATTAGACAGTCAAGATGTTTTTAACTTTACCTTTACCGCTTTAAACGCTTTAATTTATTATGATAGCGAATCTGAAACAGAATTCAATAATAATGCCGAGATACTAAAAATAAAGCGCGGTAAAAATAAAATAAAAATGGCTATAATTGAATCCGATAATATTAATATTGCCAAATACGCCATGCAAAACGAGGGAATTGCGATTGTTATCCAAAAAAGAAGCACCGGCCACATTATGATTTTTACCAATCACTTTTTCAAAATTGATCTAAGGGGTATTGTTGCAGCAATCAGAATTAAAGAACTGGAAATACTTGGCAGGGAAAAAGAAATTATAAATCCGCAATATCTAAGCCAAGAAGGAAAAATCGCCAATGTGGAACATTGGTATTACCACAAATCATTAAGGGCTATTCTAAACGGTTCTGAATCTCTATCCGGTACCAAGCCGACCACTTTATCATTGGAAGAAATTATAAAAATAGTTGATTTTGGGGTTAGTAGCGAGTACCCTGTTTTTTGTGAAAAGTGTATTTTTCAAGAATGCCCATATTTTAAGTATAACTTTTACAAATGCTATCTAAAAAGAAAATATGAAAAGGGGGGAAATGAAAATAGCGATTATAAATAGCGTTGATGCGATGCGTTGCAGTTGACGCCAAATCTTAATTCTGATATACTATTTTTGTGCGCTTAAGATAAAAAGCAATGAAATTTAAATTATGAAATCAGATATTCATCCAAAATACGCAAAATCCATAGTCAAATGCGCGTGCGGCGCGACCTTTGAAACTAGATCCACAAAGCCAGAATTGCTGGTGGAAATCTGCTCCGCCTGCCATCCTTTTTACACGGGCAAAAAGAAAATAATTGATACCATGGGGCGCGTGGAAAGATTTGAAAAACTAATGGCTAAGAAAAAAGTAAAAGCAGTTAAAATTAAAAAGTCAAAAGCTGGTAAGAAAGAAGTAAAAGCTGAAAAAGTTGAAGCGGCCAAAAAATCCGAAACTGCTGAAATTAAAAGTGAAGCGGCTATCGGCAACAAAAATTAACCGTATAAAATCCATAAAGACATTTAAAAAATCGAGGATTGCCTCGGTTTTATTTTTTTACTCTAAATAATACTATAGTGCCATAACGTCAAGGAAATAAAAATGTTTTGCTTTCAAATCAAGCCATTTTGTATCAAGCAAATGATCTAAAAATATTTTTGCTAACAAAAATTGCTGAATGTGTGCAATATAGTATTTGCTGGTTTGGATCTTCCGATAATTTTTTCAAATCAGTATTCAAAAATTCCTGTTGTGTTGGGTGCAAAAAAACTTCCGGTTCTTCAAACAAAATAATCGTTAAATCTGGGAAAAATTCTTTTTTCTTATCCTGTTTCTTGTCAATGTATTTTGCGCCAATGCGAATAAGGGTATAAATTAAACCCGTTAACGGGGTCTAGATACCCGCATCTTAAGCAAAAACCCCGCTTTTGGGGCAGAGCTTAAGCTTTTTAGTATTAATATTATGACGCTTTCCTTTCTTCTAATTTTACCTTGATGTCTTTTTCTTCGCCGCGGTGGAGAATTCTCAAAGTAATTTCGTCGCCCACCGAATATTTGTTAATCAAATTCGCCAAAGGATTCTGGCTGTCAACTTTTGTCCCGTTCACTTTCAAGATAATGTTGTTTTCAACTATTCCAGCTTTGTCAGCCGGCGAGCCTGGAATCACGGCCAAGTCGCTTATCATTTCTCCGCGAACCACCAAAGCGCCGTAATCAACCGAAAGATTATTTTTTCCTTTTACGTCATTGTTGACTAAAATATAGCGGACCCCCATATAAGGAGTGATAATTTTTCCGTGCTTTTCAACATCGCTTATCGCTTTTTTCACATCGTTTATCGGCAGGGCAAAGCCGATATTTTCCGCGCCCTGCGCCATAGCCACATTGACGCCGATAACTTCTCCGGACAAATTAAGCAGAGGTCCGCCGGAATTTCCCGGATTGATCGCCGCGTCGGTTTGAATGACATTGGTAAGTTGTTCCGTTCCCGCGCCGAAGCCGGACGCGGTCACCGAACGCTTAAGTCCGGATATAATTCCCGCGCTTACCGTGTTCCTGAATTCACCCAGGGCGTTTCCGATGGCAATAACTGTTTGTCCCACTTGCAGATTGTCGGAGTCGCCTAAACCCAATGTCGGCAAACCGGTTTTTTCAATTTTTAAAACAGCCAGATCTTTTACCGAATCTCGCGCCAAAACTTTTGCCGGATATTTTTTGCCGTCATTTGTCAGAACAGTGTATTCGGCCTCTTTGTCGCTCACCACATGATTGTTTGATACAATCAGCCCGTCCGAAGAAACAATAAACCCGCTTCCTCCGCCGACCTCTTTCTTCTCCGTTCCTTTCTGCCGATATTGCGGAGTGTTGAATTGGTCGCCGAAAAATTGCCGGAAAAATGGGTCATTGCCGAAAGGATTGGAATAATATTGCTCCAGCTTCGGCACATCTTTGGTAATAACTATGCTTACCACCGCCGGGTCGGCTTTTTTAACCGCGTCAATTATCGCCGAGTCCTCTTTAACGACTTTTGTCGTTTCTTCTTTCCCGCCTCCTTCCATCTTTTTCGTAATCTTTTCCGCGATTGCCGGAAAATATTTGCCCGAAGACAGTCCTCCGGCAACTCCGAAAATAAACCCGCTTACGGACGAAACAATAAAGCTCGCGGCAACAACGATGATCACTAATTTTTTTTCAGATATTTGCATGTTCTCTATAATGTCAAATTTCAAAACTCAAATGTCAAATCAATTTCAAATGCCTAAATGTCAAATTTAGTCATTCGGATTTTGTCCCGAGTACTCGGGATTGATTTGTCATTTGGATTTTGTCATTTGGATTTAAAAATAAATTTAGTTAAACTTAAAATATATTTTATTTACTTAACGAAATTAAATTATTTTTCTATATTTACGCGTTTTATAATCCTCTATGGCTTTGTGCAGCGCTTCGGCGGCCAAATTTGAACAGTGCATTTTAATCGGCGGCAATCCCTCCAGCTCGTTTGCCACATCGTTTCTGGTAATTTTGAGCGCCCGAGCGATTGTCTTTCCTTTTGCCATCTCGGTAATCATGGAAGAGGTGGCGATGGCGGCGGCGCAGCCAAGCGTTTCAAATTTGATATCGGTTAAAACCTCTTCTGTTTTTCTCCCTTTTTTCTTGCGGCCGGCTTTGATATACATTGTCATAATGTCGCCACAAACCGGATTTCCGGCCACGCCTATTCCGTCCGGAGATTTTATTTTACCAAGATTTTTCGGGTGCGTAAAATGTTCTATGACTTTTTTGGAATAAACCATATCAATTAAACCAAAGACCAAATCTCAAAAATCAAAACCTTAGATTAAAAACAAACAAACAATTAGTTATTTTTAAGTTTTTGGTTTGTGGTTTTGGTATTTGGTTTTTGCGTTTTGGTTTTTATTATTATTTTTTCATTATTTCAATAAACGCCTCGTGCGGAATGTCGATTTTGCCCATATCTTTCATTTTTTTCTTGCCTCTTTTTTGAATCTTAAGCAATTTCATTTTTCGGGTGACATCTCCTCCATACAATCCGCCGGTCACATTTTTGCGGTATTGCTTGACAGTGCCGCGCGCGATGATTTTTCCGCCGATTGCCGCCTGAACCGCGACATCAAACTGCTGGCGCGGAATGACTTTGGCCAGGCGCTCAACCAAATCGCGGCCTTCGGCAAACGCGCTTTTTTGCGGAACGATTCTTGAAAGTGCGTCAACTTTGTCTCCGGCAACAAGAATATCCAGCTTTACAAGGTCTCCTTTTCGCCAGCCGATAATTGCATAGTTCATTGAAGCGAATCCGGCGCTTGCGGATTTCAAGCTGTCGTGCAGTTTGGTGATTACGTTTGCGAGTGGCGCTTCATAAGTCAAAATCGCGCTTAGGGCGTTAAGGTAATCGGTCTTCCGGTAGACGCCGCGCGTTTTTTCCATCAGGGCCATTATTTTCCCGATATGCTCCGTTGGAGTGATGATTTCAATTTCAGCCCACGGCTCGTGAATTTCTGAAACCGCTCCGGCATCCGGCAGTTCATTTGCCGAAAAAATCGGCTCAAGCTCTTCCGGAAATTTCGCCTGCCTGCCGGTAGGCAAGGCCCCGCGCCTTTTAATTTTATAAATTACGCTCGGAGTTGTCAACTCAAAAGAAAGATTAAATTCGCGTTTCAGGCGCTCTGAAATAATTTCCAGATGCAAAAGTCCTAAAAACCCGCAGCGGAAGCCGCGGCCCAAGGCAAGAGAGCTTTCCGGCTCAAAAGTGAAAGCCGCGTCCATAAGCTTCAGTTTTTTAAAAGCGTCGCGCAAGACATCAAAATCATTTCCGTCTTTCGGATAAAAACTGGCGTAGACCATCGGCTTTGGCTCTTTGTATCCGGGCAGTGATTCAATATTTTCTTCCCCTTTTGACATTTGACATTTGACATTTGACATTGTAATAGTGTCTCCCACGCGGCATTTTTCCAACTCTTTCAGTCCGGTGGCTATCCATCCGATTTCTCCGGCAGACAACCCGTTACTTTGCTTTAATTCGGGTATAAAAATACCGGCTTCTATGACTTCTCCTTTCGCGCCGGAGGCCATAAGAGATATCGCGTCCTTGGTTTTTATTTCGCCGTCAACAACTCTTACATAAACCACTACTCCTTTATAGGAGTCATAAAAAGAGTCAAAAATCAGAGCGCGCAGAGGAGCATTTGTTTTGCCTTTGGGCAGCGGAATAGATTTAACGATTTCTTCCAAGACTTTTTCAACGCCAATTCCGGTTTTGGCGGAAATTTTTAAAATCGCGCTTTTTTCGCAGCCCAAAAGTTTTACCAGATCTTCTGCGACCTGCTCAATATTGGCGCTCGGCAAATCAATTTTGTTGATTACCGGAATAATTGTCAGGTTTTGCTCAAGCGCGAGATATAAATTTCCCAAGGTCTGCGCCTGAATGCCTTGCGTCGCGTCAACCAATAATATCGCGCCTTCCACCGCGGCTAAAGAGCGCGAAACCTCGTAATTAAAATCAATATGGCCGGGAGTGTCTATCAGATTCAGAATATACTCTGAATCTGCAATTTTCAAATCACAATTTTCAATTTTCAATTTTTGGTCATTTGAAATTTGGGATTTGTTTGGGATTTGGGATTTGGGATTTGGGATTTTATATACCATCCGAACCGGCTGGAGTTTGATGGTGATTCCGCGCTCGCGCTCCAGCTCCATGCTGTCCAAAACTTGCTCCTGCATTTTTCTTTTTTCCACCGTTTTGGTCAATTCCAAAAGCCGGTCGGCCAAAGTTGATTTGCCGTGGTCAACGTGAGCGATTATGCAAAAATTTCTGATTTTTGACGGCGAGATTTCCATATTTTATTACAAATAATTCGGTTATTTCTTACAACTTTTCTGTTCTCTGTTTAGCTTTATCCTTGTAATTGATAATATATCATACTATAAAAAGAAACAAAAGCCAAGTAGGCTTATAACAAATGAATTTTTAGTTTGTAAAAATGCTTGGAATTTGATATTATAATTAAAAATTAACTTCAACAAGTTAGTAGAATCTGTATTAAATGAAATAAAAAATTTTAAGATTACACTTATGAATGAAAGACCAAAAGTCGGAGTTGGAGTAATTGTTATTAGAAACGGAAAAATCCTCCTGGGTAAAAGAAAGAACGCGCATGGCGAAGGAGCATGGTGCTACCCTGGCGGCCATTTGGAATATGGCGAATCATGGGAAGAATGTTCTCGACGTGAAGTTATGGAAGAAGCCGGCATTGAAATTGGAAACATTCGATTTGGCATAGCTACCAATGATATTTTTGAAGACGAGCAAAAGCATTACATCACAATTTGCATGATAGTGGATTTTACCTCCGGCGTGATTAAAGTAATGGAACCTGATAAATGTGAGAAGTGGGGCTGGTTTGAATGGGATAAATTACCCCAACCCCTTTTCTTGACAATAATCAACCAAATAAAAGTAGGGTTTAATCCATTGAATCCGTCTTAAAAAATTTTTATATTAAATATAAATAAAATATGAATTTAATCAGCAAGAAAATCTCATGTGTTTTTAGTCGCTTTCAGACTTCATATAATAATCGCTTTTTCCCAAATTTGACCCCGTTAGAAATCCAGCCAGTTCCTGCAAATTACGCGAAGTTATCAAGCAAAGCGGCTTCGCCTCACAACCATTCTTAATAGTAAGCACTGCTTTAGACTTCTAACGGGGTTGACATATCCTTGTCAGCGCGGTATTATTTAATCATAGAAACTAAATAAAATTATGCGTAAAATTGATTTAAAAAATGTGGTTTGGAAAGAAGGCAAATACTATGTTTCGTGGAATTTAAACACGGGAATTTCCAGTTTTGGCGATACTAAAAAAGAAGCCGTTGCGTCTCTTTTGGAAGCACTGGAATTATATTTTGAAGATATGCCTCTTTCAAAAGCAACTAAGGTTGAACGATTAGATATTGTTCCGCTTGTTTTTAAACATGCCTAAACCGATAAAACTAAAAACTGTCATAAAAATCCTTAAAGAAAAGGGTTTCTTTTTTGTTTCACAGAAAGGTTCTCATGGAAAATTCAGGAAACCCGGCAATCAGACCCGCACTGTTGTTGTAAAAATGGCCAAAAAGGAAATACCATACGGAACATTTCAGTCAATTTTGCTGCATTATGGATTAGATGAATGCGATTTTATGACTGTGAAAACTATTATAACAGTCCCGAGCATTCGGGACTGTTATAATTTAGATAAAAAGTGCTATCAAAAATAGCCAAGTCAAAAAATATAAAAGGAGATGCCAGCGACTTGACAAGATTTGAAAATAAGGTGTAAGATTAAATCGTGGGACCAGACCTAAGCTTGATAACTCACGAGCCGGTGCCATTGGCCTATATGGTTGGTCTTATCCAACGGACGGCGCCTAATGGCCAAAAGCGCTGTGGCGGCGGGCAGTACCTGCCCGCTGGTAGAAAAACTACTGCACTCTTTGCAAGGAACTAGAAGCTTGCGCTTGTCCCACACAATGTTCATTACAACACAATAATAAAAGGAAGTGAAAAAGTGACAGAAATTAATAGGATAGTTCTAAAACAGACAGCTCTATATGATTTCAAAAATGTAAATGCCACAATCCTGGGGGAAAATATTTTTTCTTATCGCAAGGTAAAAATTCCGAAAAAAAGAGGGTATCGCACTATTTTCATTCCGGATCCGGAACTCATGCGGATTCAAAGAATAATTTTGCGTTTCCTGAAAAAAGTACGGGGTTCGTGGCATTCCAATTTTTATGGTCTGCATCGCGGTTCCTATGTTGATCACGCGAATAATCATAAAGACCAAAGGTGGATTCTCCAGTTTGACATAAAAGACGCCTTTCAGTCGGTAAACACTGAACTGCTTAGGCAGATTCTTTTAAAAGAATTTACCCGAAAGATAGATTACTACCAATCAGTGGTAAATCGCTATCATAGAGACCTGGAGAGTTTGGAAGAGCTGAAAAAAGAATTCTCTGAAGATGATGATTGGCCAGAGTTGGAAAAGAATGAGAAGGAAGATGTGAAACATTCCAGAAAAGATATGATTTTTTCTCCATTCTATCCCTTGTTTGGAGAAGAAAAAATAATAATTGAAGATTCGGCCCGGAAACTGACTGACTTGATAATTAGTTTAACCATCTTTGAAAATATACTGCCGCAGGGAACGCCAACGGCGCCGTTTCTGTTTTACACCTATCTTGCGGAAAGCGATGCTATTCTTGGAATGATGCGAGGCATTCCAGAATTTTGGCGTGAACAATGGCAGATAAAATGGGGTATAAGCTGTTATGTGGACGGATTTGTTCTGTCCTGCAACAGACTACTTCCGATTGAGGTAAGAGAAAAAATCCTAAAAGCCATTGAAGAATCGGGACTGAAAGTCAATGAAGATAAAACCCGGTATCAGGATTGCCGCCATGGCGCGGTTATGATTACCGGCCTTGTTGTGGACGGAACTGGAAAAGTCCGGCTGCCTAAAAAGGTGGTCAGGAAATGGCGAGGAATAATCCATCGGGCGGCTCGTGAAACAGATATGGAAAAGAAAAAAGAATTGGCGAAAAGAATTGAAGGATTTGTCGCTTCCTTAAAACCAATCTATGGGGCGGCGATTCCCCGTCAAATCATAACGCCTCTGAATAAATTAAATAGCCCTCTTAAAGAATACTAAGGGGGATTTTTTTATTGCCCGCGAAATATTGCGACCGAATGAACAAACTAAACCGTAGTATGATAATACATATTACCATACTGTCGCATACTTTTCTTAAGACTTTTCCGCGCCTCTGTCTATTTCCGCAATATTCTCGGCGGACGCGCTGAACCCCCAACCAACTTTACCCTTACGCCTAAATATATTTTTTCATACCCTAACCGATACTTATAATAATAGGTGTAATGATGGTTTGCAATTATCTTTATAATTTTATTGTTTCTTGTCAAATAAAAATAGATTTAATATAGAAATCGCTGTCATAAAGTTGGTGTGGGGGTAAACAACCTTCGTTTTATGCCGTCGGTAAAAATAAAAAGTTCTTTTATTTTCATCAGCCGGCTGAAAAACAAAAATACCGCCAATATTGCCAGCGAACCCAAAGAAAGGCGGACTAGCGCCAGAGAGCCGCTCATCTTGGCAAGGTCAAGCGGAAACAATCCCATCAAAAACCAGACAATCACGCCGCTTATAAGAGTGGCGCCCAAAACTTTGCCGAAAGATACCAGAATCTCTTTTTCGTCAAACGAATCCGCTTTCTTCCGCAAATAAAAGACGAGTATAATAAAACTTACAATCTGATTGAGTGAAAACGCGATTGCCAGTCCGGCTACTCCCAAAGAACGGCTGAACCAGACAGCCGCAATGGCGTTTATTACCATTCCGAACAAACTGGCGTAAAACGGCGTTTTAGTGTCTCCGGCGGCCCAAAAAGCGCGCACAACCAAAGAAATCAACGCCTGCGCGGTAAGCCCTATCGCCAGGAATTCCAGAGTTCTTTCAGTAAGGATAACCGCGGGATAATCAAATTTGCCCGTTCCAAAAATAAGCCGGACGATTTCGGCCTTAAAAATAATCAAATACGCCGTGGCGGGAACAATCAAAAAAACAATCTCGCGAAAAGTCCGGGAAAAAGCGGCGGCAAATTTTTCTTTTTGGCCGCTGGCGAAATAAGCGGAAATCGTCGGAAAAGCTGCCACGCCGAAAGAAACTCCTATCATGCCAAAAAAAATGCTCTGGATATTTGCCGCGAAATTAAAAATCGTCAAACTGCCGGTTGCCAAAGTGGACGCCACTGAAGTAATAACAAAAAGATTAATCTGCCCGACCCCCAAACTTAAAGTCCGCGGCACCATTATCCTGAAAATTTTTCTAATCACCGGATTTTGATAATCAAAATAGAACCTGTATCCATAACCCAGCGAGACAACCGCAGGCAATTGGACAAAAAAGTGCAAAGCCGAGCCCAAAATTACTCCAAGCACCAGGCCGTAAACCCCCAGAGCGAAAATTTTCGCGAATACTACCGCTCCGATAATTATTCCCGCGTTGTAGAAAATCGGCGCGGCGGCGTAAACGACGAATCTTTTGGTGGATTGCAATACGCCGGACATTATTGAGCTTACTGACAAAAAAACCGGGCTTAAAAACATTATTTGGGTAAGAATAACCGTGGTTTGAAATTTTTCTCCGCTCCAGCCCGGAACAACGAATTTGAGCAGATACGGAGTCGTTAACACTAAAACCGCGCTAATTACCGCGATTGCCGCCAGAAAAATGTTCAAAATATTGTTGGTTATTTCCCATGCGCGTTTTTTGTCGCCTTTATAAAAATAATCGGAAAGTATGGGCACAAAACTGGCGGACAGCGCTCCGACGATTAAAAGATTAAAAATAGTGTCGGGAATCCTAAAAGCCGCATAATAAATATCCAGCGTATCACCTGCTCCAAAATAACCGGCCAAAATCCGGTCGCGTATAAGCCCCAGTATTTTGCTCGCCAACGAAAAAGCGGCGATGACAAATGCCGCTGAAGCGACTCCGCTGAATTCATTAAAAATTATTTTTTTGAGTGAAAACATACTTTCATCGCTATTGCTTTGAAAAAACAATCCCAGCAAACTTATCGGACTTAACTTCTAAAACCTCTTTAATCTTTCCGCCGGCTGAAAAAAAATCTGTCGCCCCAACTGGCTGATTAGCCGCTTTCCATGTTGCGGGAAACGCAATTTCGTGATTTAATTTTTCCAATTTGCTTCCCGACTGCTTCTGAAACAACAGCGAATAAGAATCGTTTTGCGAGGAAAAATTATTAAAATCAATTTTAAACGGCAAAAGATAGCGGAAAGAAACAACTGTTTTTTCTCCAGGACTGGTGTAAACCCAAGAACCGAAAACGGTTTTTCCGGACTCGGTAAAAATTTCTACGCCGCTCGCCGAGACAATATCCGTGTTCTTTTGTGAATCGGACAGAATGTCGTCTTTTATGTATTGCGAATAATCAGCCGCCGGGTTTTTAAAAAACGGCGGTTCTTTTGTTGCGCCGCTGGCGCTTAACAATTTGGCGCCCTGCGGAACATAAATTCGCAGATAGTCGCTGTTGACTTTATTGTACCATTCGTCAGGGCCTTGGCCGCCCAAGTTTTTCCGTAAAATCGTAAGCGTGTTTACTACCGAACCATCTGCGTTAATTTCGGAAACCAAACTCGCGCTTTCCGCCATCACCGCATCGCTTTTAAAGCCGTTTATATTGCTGTGGACAATCGCCAGATAATCTTTATCCGCCTGCTTAACCTGTCCGGACCATCCGCGGCTTGAAATAAATTCTTGCGCCGCCGCGCCGTTAAAAAATATCTGAATATCTTTTTGCGCCAAAGACAAAGACAGGCCTTTGATAACGCTGATTTTTCCTCCCATCGGCAGATTCTCCGCATTGCTCCTGATTTCCTTTAAAAAATCGGCTAAAATCATTTTCGGCTGGTTTATAGTTCTGTCATAGTTTGCCTCTGTTTGCCTTTGAATTTCTTCAATAAAATTTTTTTCATCCAGCTCCAGAATATACTTTTCCAACCTTACCGGACCTGTTACCGACAATATTTTTCTTACCGCTTCCGGATTAATCGCTATAACCCCGTCAACGGTCTCGCCTCCGGCTTTTTCATAAAACCAGCTTATCTTCCTGGCGGAATCGGGAAAATTAAAAAACCAGTTGGCGTCGTGCAAACTCCATGAAGCGCTGATTTTTTTAATCGGCTCCGGCGGCTCAACATTAACCCGCAACTGGCCGTCCAGTCCGTAAACATCGCTCATTCTGATGTTTTTGATTTTTCCTTTTGCCACATCCATAATTCCCACGCTGCCGATAAATCCGCCCGTGGCTCTCGCTTCCGAAGGATTTTGAAAAACAAGAAGGTATTTTTTCGGCCAGTCAAATCCCAGAATATTTTTAAAGTTTTCAAAATCAGCCGCCAATTCCTTGATCTTTCCGGTTTCTCCGACCGCTGGCAAATATTTAATAATATCCAGCAATTCGTTTATTTCCGCGAGGCCGGCTTCATCTACGGCCCGCGCGTTTAAAATCTTCCACTTCATATCGCTAATTTGCTTATAAAAATTCAGTCCGAAAGCGGTAAGCGCGAAAAGCGCGAAAAGAACCGAAAGACCGATGATTTTTTTAAAATGACTGCTCTGAATTTTTCCTTTTACGGGGGTTTGCCCCGTTAGAAATGCTATTTCTAACGGGGTTTGCGCGTCCGCCCTCTTGGACAAATCCAAAACAAACGGACTTGCATCTCCGCCTCGCTTTTCGCTATGTTTTGTTGTTTTGGTTCCGATCATTTTTCTTGAGAGTTTTTAAATAAATTTTCAGCGTTTCTTCTGCCATTTTGCGCCAGGAATATTTTTGCGCTTTTTCCAAACCCGATTTCACCATCTTGTCTTTTCCGCCTGTGCGCCTGCCTGCCGCAGGCAGGGACCCGCCGTAGGCGGGCAAATCAGTTAACACTTCTTTCATCACCCGCGCCATCTCATCATAATTATGGGGGTCAAAATATTTCGCGGCCGAACCCAGAATTTCCTTAAGCGGCGCGATGCCGGAAGCCGCCACCGGCGCGCCGCAGGCAAACGCTTCAAGCCCGGTTAGGCCAAAGCCCTCGTAAAAAGAAGGTATCACAAAAAGCTCGCATGCGTTGTAAAACAAAACCAATTCTTCCTCCGGAATAAACCCCGGGCAAATAATATCTTTTTCCAAATCCAGGTCTTTAATCGCTTTTAATATTTCCGGATAAAATGGATCCTCTTTCCCACCCAGAACCAGCTGGATGTCAAGCCCAAAACCGTTTTTCAGCTTCTCAAAAGCCTTTATAAGCCCGACTACGTTTTTGTGATTGCGCCAGACACCTGCGTAAAAAATGAACGGCTTGGCAGCTCCGTATTTTTCGGCGATGTCTTTTTTAATTTTATCACGATTCGGCAAAATTTTGAAATTATCGCCGACGCCTTCGTAAACCACTTCTATCTTACGCGGGTCTGCGGAAAAATATTTTATCACATCTTCTTTAGTAGAGTTTGACACCGCGATAACCTTTTCGGCTTTTCTGATTGACGATCCAAAAACCGCCTTAAACGCCCGCCGCCGGAGCCGGGAATTCATTTTATGTCCGGGAAAGAAAAAAGGCGTTATGTCGTGAATGGTCACGATTGATTTTCCAGGATATAAAATCGGGCTGTTAAAGTGGGGAAAATGAATCAGGTCAAGGCGCTCTTTTAAAAGTTGCAGCGGCAAAATAATTTGTTCGCGCCATGAGTACCAGTGCGCTTTTACTTTGACTTTTTTGAAATTTTCCGCCGGCGGATTAAATTTGTCAAACTCTTTTTCCAATAAAAAAATTATGTATTGATTTTTTTTGTCAATTTCCGCCAGGTTATTAATCAAATTCTTGATGTAATTTCCAATGCCGGTCTGCTCGGCGCCGTACATCCGCGCGTCAATGCCGATTTTGTGAGTTTTATTTTTTTGCTCCATAGGTTTCTTTAAAAACTTGTAAGGTTTCTCTCGCGCACTTTTCCCACGAAAATTTTTTAACTTGCTCGGAGCCCTAACTTACAGTCAGTACAGGGACTTGACAAACAATGTTCGTTATAATATACTAATATTAGAATAAGTCCTTAGGGTAAAGTTCGGCGAAGGGCATTCTCATCAGGAATATCCCGTTGAAACCGGAACAGTCCCAAAAGGCATCTATCCGCTATTTGAGCGGATTTTTGATTTGGATCATTCTGAATTTTAAATCCGCAAAAAAATTTTCGTCATTTTTAATATAAGCGCGATAAAAAATATTAGATATAAAATCGGTGAATTCAAGCAAAATATCGGTTACGGAAGATTGGATTTTAAACTCAATTTTTGTATTCGGATAATTTTCCCTAAGCGATTTTTCTATTTCAAATCTTAATTTTGCGCGGCCCAAAAAGCCGCCTTTAGATGCTAATGAGTTGTTTTTTTGTTCTGTCTTTTAAATTATAGGATTCGTCAAGATAAATATACATAGAAAATGAAAAGTTAATTTTGGAACAAAAGATCAGAATGACCCTTTTTATCTTATCAAAAAATCAGCTTTTTGGCGAATAAAAATCTCGCGATTTGTACGCGTTGCGTAAAAAAATAACCCCGAAGAAAATTTTGTTTACCCCGTTAAAAATGATCGAACTTTCCATCATACACCAAAGAAAGATTTTGTCAACCCTATTACCACCCCCAAATAGGGTATAGTGCGATTTCTACGGCCGTCAAAATTACGCTATGGGCACTTGGATTAAAAAGAGAGAGGTGTGGAAATAAAAAAGGAGGCGTGACGGATCGCGCGCTCAAAACTTAAGTTTTCAGACCTATTGCGTTAATTCTGCCATGGCTCTGTTAACACAATAGTTTAAAAAACTTAAAAGCTAAATTTCTAAAACGAAGTTTTAGGAATTAGGTTTTAGGTCAACTAGAAATTGTAAGGCATTGAACGCGCAAAAACCGGTTCTCTGGCGGGTTTTTTATTTCATCAATAACTTCTGCTCCAGCTGGTTTAATTGATATTTTTTCTTAATCTGCTTGGAAGCTCGGCTTCCAAATACTTCCGCAAGATGTATCTAAACTTATACAGACAAAATTCGCCTAATTATTCTGTTAATAAGCAATAATAGTTTAAACACTACTTGCCTCCTCAAACACCCCCAGCGTCTCCCGCGCGCACTTTTCCCAAGAAAATTTTTTAACTTGCTCGTATCCCTTTTTAATCATTTTATCCCGCAGATTATTGTTGGATAAGACCTCGTTCATCGCCC
>Ga0180732_1000512_pt1 | contig 32582 bp, 39 predicted proteins | sample KR11_01MetaG_FD_148674 | JGI IMG/M metagenome (GOLD analysis project Ga0180732, IMG submission 148674) | Groundwater microbial communities from the Olkiluoto Island deep subsurface site, Finland - KR11_0.1 MetaG | ecosystem: Environmental > Aquatic > Deep subsurface > Groundwater | place...
GCAATATAGCCGAAAAGCGCGGCCGCAGATGGTCACGCGCCCGGCCAATGGGCCGTCGCTACGCCCTCGCCCAGATCCGCCTCGATCAGGCGGCGACGCACTTCCAGCAGGCGCGCAATCAACGCGGGTTCGTGTGAGGCGTAGGCTTCGGCATCCGGGATGCGCTTCACCACCACACCGAGTAATTCGGTGATGGCATTGCCGATGGAGTTCTGGCTGATGGTGACGATCAGTTTGCCTGCGTCGTTGCGGTAGATGAGCTGCTTGAAGGCGGGCTGCCAGCGGATGGCGTTGGCATATTTCGCGTCGACGATGCAGTGGTCGCGCACCTTCTTGGCCGTCTTCATGAAGTCGTTGTTGAACAGCAGCACGCTCTCCACCTGCTCGGGGAAATACACGTCCGGCAGCATGGGCGCGTTGTGCGTGGAGACCTGCGAGAAGAAGCTGCGGTAGAAATCGATGAAGCCTTTCAGCACCTCGTCGTACTCTCTCCAGAAATGCACATCCTTGAGCGCCGCCGCACCGCCCTGCACTTCCCAACTCGGCAGGCCCTGCGGGTAGCCGGTCAGCGCGATGCGCGCATCGGCTTCGCTGGCGGGTTTGAGTATCTGCAGGTGCAGCGCCTTGTCGAAGAAGTCGCGGTACACATCGCGCATATAGGCCTGGAACAGGCTGTGCTGGCCGCCGTCGGTCAGATTGGGATCGTCCGGGTCGGCCGCTTTCGCATCACGCAAAACCTGCTTCGGGAAGACGACGAAATGGTTGTGCAACATGCGGATGCTCGGCACACCGGGCGAGGTCAGCGGCCAGGTCGCGTCCAGACTCGCTTCGCCCGCGAGGATCAGCGCCTCGTCCGGATCTGGATATTGCTCCAGCATGTAGTCGATGACGATCTGGTTCATGCGGTTCCAGATCTGCTTCACGTTCTCCGCCACCTGCGTGCGCCGCACCGGGCGACCCAGCGGGTTGAGGATGGTCTTGGAAGTGTTATAGATGATGGAACAATCGAACTCTGTGCTGTGCCCCAATGCCTTGCGATACAGCAGCAGGTTCTCGGGGTTCATCAGCAGGCCGTTGTTGTTCGCCAGATCGTTGAGGTTCTCGGTGCTGTTGAAGAACTCGTTGTGTTTCAGGCCCTCGGGAACGTCGAGCGGGATGGGGCGGAACGGTGTGACGATCTCGCGCGGGCCGGATCGCATGGATCAGTCCTTCCCGGATCCGGCGAGATCAGGCACACGCATCAGGTTTGCGCCCAGGGCAGACCGTCGAAGCGCCAGCCGTTGTGCGAATTGCGATGGTGGGTATCGTCCAGATCGCCCTCGAAACCATGCTCGACGTTGTAGATGTCTTTCAGTCCCGCGTTTTCCAGTGCCAGACCCGCATCTGCGGAGCGGCGGCCGGAACGGCAGATCAGCACCACGGGACGGTTCACGCTGGCGGCCTTGCGCACATGCGCGACGAACATGGGATTGATGTCCCAGTCGGGACCGTCCACCCAGGGGATATGGATGGAACCGCGCGGATGGCCGACGAACATGTATTCCATCTCGCTGCGCACATCGATGAACACTGCTTCGGGATTGGATTGCAGAAAATCGTAGGCTTCTTTCGGGTTCAGATGTTGCATGATCTTCGCTCCTGATCTGTAATGGGTAGGCAGATTATAGCCCTATCATTTCCCGGTGATATCCTGCAATTTATGATGCTGAACTTGGCGTCTTGACCAAGCTTGGTAGCAATGGGGGCGTTCATCAACCCTCCGGCAGTCTGCGTATCTCGAAACTCATATTGGACAAGTCGCCCAGTATCCAGGTGGGGATGGCGTCGATACCGGGCGCATCGATACCGGCGACCGAGCCGGGATTGACCAGCCAGCATTCGCCGTCCTTGATATGTCTTTGCAGCCCGGCATGGGCGGTATGGCTGTGGCCGTGGCAGACCAGGTCGTAATCGCCGGTGCAGGCGAAGGCGTGGCCTTGGTTGGGCATGTGGGTGATGAATATCTTGCGCCCGCCCAGCTCAAGCTCGGCCTCTGCACCGTGGTAAGTGAAGATACCGGGGGTCTTTATCATCATGCGGTACAGCGCGGAGATGTCGCCCAGATTGTTGCCGTGCACGGCGTGGATGGGCAGTCCGAGCTTGAGTGAAGCGCGCAGGGTATTGGCACCGATCAGATCACCGCAGTGGAGCACTGCCTGCGCGCCTTCGTCCTTGGCTGCGGTGATGGCATGCACCAGCGCATCGGAACGATCGTGACTATCTGAAACGATGCAGATCTTCATAACCTTGTTGTGTGTCTGGAATTAGGCCGGATTAAGCCGAAAATCCATTAGCGGGTCTATAGCCATATCGGGTGGGGGGAGTCTCGCCCCTATGGGTACGGGCATATCTGACACAATTTCCTAACGGTTGATATTTATTGCAAAGCGACATAACCTTGAAACAATAGGAGCATTTCAGAAACCCCTGATTTCTTCGATAGCCGGACCAAGCGACCAATCCTTACAGAGTCTCATGAATCGACTATCCATACCCGCAGAGCTTTCGGATGAAACCGAATTCTTCTGGACTAGCGAGCCAGAGTTCATTCCGCCCGATCTGGATGGCGGCGTGGACGCGTGCGTCGAACAGAGTTTCATATCCCAGCGCGCCAGCGATCTGGAGACCCTGCTCAACCATTGCCTGGAATCCGCGCTCGGCATGATAAATGCCCGTGCCGGGGTGATCCGTATCCTGTTGCCGGACGAGCAGACACTGCCCATCATCAGCACCGTCGGCCTCTCGAACGAGGAACTGGATTCCGAACGCGTAAGCGAACTGGCCTGCGAGGATTGCAGTCGTGATGCTTTCCGCCACGGCATGTGTGCCACCACCATCGAGAAATGCGAGACCCGGCAATGCGGCTCCGCCAGTCAACGCATGCAATCGGTGATCTCCATCCCGCTGGAGGGCCGGGCAGCCGCCGACACCTTGTTGGGCGTGTTCACCCTGTTCTTCGACACCCCGCAGACCACCTTCAGCCCGACTGCACAGATGGCCGTCAACTTCGCCGACATGCTGGCCGCACTGATCGAACACACCCAGGCCGGACGCGAAGCGCGCCGCGCCGAACTATTGATGGAGCGCCAGTCCATCGCCAACGAGATCCACGACTCGCTGGCGCAGACCCTGAACTACGCGCGCATGAACACCACCCTGCTGCGCGATGCGATCCGCAATAACAAGAACACGGCCGCAAAATACGTCGGCGATATAGAAGATGCGCTGGAGATCGGCCAGAAGGCGGTACGCGCGCTGATCACCGACTTCCGCAGCGAGATGAACCCTTCGGGCCTGCTATATGCCTTGCAGGACCTGTGCGGCGAGTTCAACCGGCGCAACCATATCGTGCTCGACAGCAAAGTGCGCATCGCCGATCTGGACCTGCCGCTGGAACACGAGATACAGACCTACAACATCGTGCGCGAAGCGCTCTCCAATATCGAGAAGCATTCCAACGCATCGCATGCCAGAGTGATAGTCGATTATGTCTGCGGTTACTATGTATTCATGGTAGAAGACAATGGAGTCGGTACCTTCACCCCTGCCGAGGGGCATTATGGTCTGGTCATCATGCGTGAGCGCGCGCAAAGGATAGGCGGCGAGATACGCGTCGAGAGCACAAAAGGGCTGGGAACCTGCGTACAATTTTACTTCCCCGAGCCGGAAGCCAACTGGAGAACGCTGAATGAGTGAGATGTTGAAGATAGCCCTGGTCGACGACCAGAACCTCTGTCGCATGGGACTGTGTGAACTGTTGAGCAACGGCTACGGCTTCAACGTGCTCGGCGCTGTCGGCAGTCTGGAAGCGCTGCAAAAACTGATCGAACTGGAACCCGACGTCATCGTGATGGACCTGCGCATGAAGCCCATGGACGGTATCGCCATGCTGCAACAGATCCGCGACGACGGCTGCGTCATCCCCACCGTCATCCTCACCATGAGCGATTCCGAGACCGACCTCTCCAATGCGATCAAGGCCGGTGCGCGCGGTTTCCTGCTGAAAGACATGGCACCGGAAGACGTGGTGGATGCCATCCGCCGCGTCGCCGCCGGCGAGATGGTGGTCGCCCCGTCCATGACGGTGAAGATGATCGACATGCTCAAAGGCAAACAGCCCGGCAGCGAACCCAGACAATCCCTCAACCTGCTCACCGAGCGCGAGAAAGAGATCCTGCAACTGCTATCGCGCGGCGAAAGCAACAAGGCCATCGCGCAGACACTGTCCATCAGTTACGACACCGTCAAACAGCATGTGCGCCACATCCTGAACAAACTCAATCTGTCCTCCCGCGTCAAAGCTGCCGTCCTGTTTGCCAAAGAGCAGCACAAGTCAGACAACGACCAGTAAAGCCTCACGCCCCATACGGGTTACCCACACTACCCAATGGGGTTATAGACACTACCCTGCTGAATTGCGCTAATTGGGGGGCGGGAGAGAGGGCAACATCCGGAATCAAATCGGAGCAATCCCATCCACAACAACCTAACAGGGGAACACATATGGCACATGTAGTCATCATGGGTGCAGGCGTCGGCGGTATGCCGGCAGCATACGAAATGCGCGCAGAACTGGATAGCAAGCACAAGATCACCGTCGTCAACAACGGCGAGAACTTCCACTTCACTCCTTCGAACCCATGGGTCGGTGTCAAATGGCGTGACCGCAAACACATCGAGTTCCCGGTACGCACCTACCTGCAGCGCAAGGGCATCGAGTTCAACCCTTCCGGCGTGAAGCGTGTCCACCCCGACCAGAACCAGCTCGAACTCAACGACGGCACCATGATGCCGTACGACTATCTGGTCATCGCTACCGGCCCCAAGCTGGCGTTCGATGAAGTAGCAGGCCTCGGCCCGCACGGCGGCCACACCCATTCCGTCTGCCACGTCGACCACGCGATGAAGTCGCACGACATCTGGGACGACTTCTGCAAGGATCCCGGCCCCATCGTGGTCGGTGCCGTACAAGGCGCATCCTGCTTCGGCCCGGCTTACGAATACGCGTTCATCATGGAAACGGACCTGCGCAAGCGCAAGATCCGCACCAAGGTACCGATGACCTTCGTCACTTCCGAGCCCTACATCGGCCACCTCGGTCTGGGCGGCGTCGGCGACTCCAAAGGCATCCTCGAATCCGGCATGCGCGACAAGCACATCAAGTGGATCTGCAACGCCAAGGTCACCAAGGTCGAAGACGGCAAGATGTTCGTCACCGAGCATGACGACATGGGCCAGGAAAAGAAACAGCACGAACTGCCCTTCAAGTACAGCATGATGCTGCCCGCCTTCAAGGGCGTGGACGCCGTGTTCGGTCTGGAAGGTCTGACCAATCCGCGCGGCTTCATCACCGTGGACAAGCACCAGCGCAATGCAAAGTACAAGAACATCTTCGCCGTCGGCGTGTGCGTCGCCATTCCGCCGGTCGAACCCACTCCAATCCCGGTCGGCACACCCAAGACCGGCTACATGATCGAGTCCATGGTCACCGCCACCGTGCACAACATCAAGGCCGACCTGACCGGTCAGCCCGCCGACCAGGAAGCCACCTGGAACGCCGTCTGCCTGGCCGACTTCGGCGAGAGCGGTGTCGCCTTCGTCGCCATCCCGCAGATCCCGCCGCGCAACGTGAACTGGTTCTCCGAAGGCAAGTGGGTGCATCTGGCCAAGGTCGCGTTCGAGAAATACTTCATCCGCAAGATGAAGAAAGGCACTTCCGAACCGTTCTATGAAGGCAGCATCATGAAGATGCTGGGTATCGAGAAGCTTAAGTAATACGCGGCACCCATAACAAAAGGCCTCCGGTTGCAGAACCGGAGGCCTTTTTGTTTAGCGGGTCAGGCGCTTTGCTTCTTGGCGTGTGCCGGTCTGAACACTTTGCATTGCGCGGGATCGGCTTCCAGCCATGCGCCTTCGATGAGATCGATGCAATAGGGAATGGCCGGAAACACCGCATTCAGGCAATCGTCGATCGCCGAAGGTTTACCCGGCAGGTTCACGATCAGGCTCTTGCCTCGTATGCCCGCCGTCTGTCGCGACAGGATAGCGGTGGGCACAAACTTGAGCGACTCGGTGCGCATCAGTTCACCGAAGCCCGGCATCATCTTCTCGCACACCGCTTCGGTCGCTTCCGGTGTGACATCGCGCAGCGCGGGGCCGGTGCCGCCGGTGGTGACGATGAGACTGCAGCCCTCCCTGTCCGCCAGCTCGATCAGCGTCTGTTCGATCAGCGGCTGCTCATCGGCGATGACACGCGCCACCGCTTCCCATTCATTCGTCAGCACACGCGTGAACCACGCCTGCATCGCCGGGCCGCCCTTGTCTTCATATTCGCCGCGACTGGCGCGGTCCGATACTGTCACAAAACCAATACGTGCTTTCATCTCACTCCCCTGCTTCATCCTGATAGGCCGTGCCGTCCAGCAACTGCACCGTCACCTGCTCGCCCGAGCCAATCCCCTTGCTCTCGGCAGGCACGATCATCAACCCCTCGGCCATCGCCATCGAGCGCAGGATGCCGCTGCCCTGATCGCCGGTCGGAGTGGCCGTAAAACCTTCACCATCTCTGCCCAGCATCACACGCACGAACTCGGTGCGGCTGTGCTTGTGCTTCACATCGCGCGCCAGTTTCGCAGTCACCGTGCGACGAAATACTTTGGCGTGTCCCATGCTGAAGCGCAGCGCGGGGCCGACGAATTGCTCGAAGCAGACCATGCTGGACACCGGATTGCCCGGCAGGCCGAACACCCAGGTCAGCGGTGCCACGCCGAAGGCCATCGGGTGGCCCGGCTTCATCTGCACGCGCCAGAACTTCATCTGCACTCCCAGCGCTTCCAGCGTAGGCCGCACATAGTCGTGCACGCCGACCGATGTGCCGCCGGAGACCAGCAACACGTCGAACTGCAGCCCGCGCTGCAACATCTCTTTCAGATGTTCCGGCTCGTCGCGCGCGATACCGAGCAGCACCGGGTGTATGCCCAGCGCCTGAACCTGTGCCATCAAGGCATAGCTGTTCGCATCTGGGATCTTGTTCGCATCGAACGGCTCTTCCAGCCCTTCCAGTTCATCGCCGGTGGACAAGATGGCCACGCGCGGCTGACGCCAGACCTCGACGCTAGATGCCTTCACCATCGCCAGCATGCCGACCACGCCCGGCGTGATCGTCGTGCCCGCCGTCAACACCACCTCGTCCGTGCGCATGCTCTCGCCGCGGTCGCGGATGTCGTTGCGCGGCTTCACCGCGACATTGATGCGCACCAGCATATCCGACACCGCTTCAGTGTCTTCCACGCGGATCACCGCATCCGCCCCCAGCGGCACCGGCGCGCCGGTCATGATGCGTGCGCACTGCCCGACCTGCACCGTTTTGCCCGGCATGTCGCCGGCCTTGATGTCCTCGATGATCTCCAGCAGCGCCGGCGCGTTCGCCACATCCGCGCATCGGATAGCGAAACCGTCCATCGCCGACACGTCATACGGCGGCTGGTCACGATTTGCCTTCATGTCGGTCGCCAGCACACGGCCCAGTGCCTGCTGCAAAGGCACGGACTCCGTGCCCAGCCTCTTCATCGCTTCGATGACGCATCGCTGCGCCGCTGCTACGGTCAGATCACTCACTTCAACTCCTGTGCCGCCTTGAAATCCTGCGGCGTATCCAGATCAAAAAAACTGCGGAACTGCGGATCGTAATCGCGCAACGCCGCCTCATTCACATAACGCACATCCAGCTGCTTCAGCACCGCACGCACGCGTTTCTCCCCCGCCGCCTGCATCTCGCGCATCGTATCCAGTGCAGCCTTGGCGTAGAACGCGAACAAGGGCTGCGGATGGGCACCTATCAGCGGCACTACGGCTTGATGTTCGCCACGCAAATCAGCCATACGTTCGATGACGACAGGCTGGATGAACGGCATGTAGCATGCCACGGCGAACATCCACGGTGTCTCCACCTGCGCCAACCCCGCCACCAATCCGGCCAGCGGCCCACCGTCTGCTTCTGCATCGCACACCTGTGGCAACAGCACCTCCGCGCGCGGCTGCCGCACGCTCACGATGACCTTAGGAAAGACATCCTGCATGGTGCTCGTCACACGCTGCAACAAGGTCCTGCCATCCAGCAGCAATGCCGCCTTGTCCTGCCCCATGCGGCTGGAATCACCTCCGGCGAGGATCAGTGCGGTGCAATCCGTGATCATTGCTGAGACTGCTGCAGAATGAATGCGATGATGCCATCCACATCGTCCAGCGCGAAATGTGGTAACTGCGGATGCGCTTCGTCCACATCGCTCACCATCGCCACCACACCCTCATCCACTGTGCAGCGCGGCGTAGCGGAACACGCACGCCGCAACACCTCGATCTTCGCCCCCGGTGCCAGCGAGAAACCTTCCGCCAATACCAAGTCAGCCTCACCCAGAAAACGCTCCGCCAGTTGCTGCGGCTCACGCCGTTCGACCTGCGGCGCGATCAACTGCACCCCGCCATTGGTCACCAACATACTCATCGCGGCGCCTGCCTGCGTATAGCGCCAACTATCCTTGCCCGGAGTGTCCAGCTCCACTTTGTGATGCGCATTCTTGATGGTCGCCACGCGCAACCCGCTCTGCGTCAGTTCGCGCACCAGCTTTTCGATCAGAGTGGTCTTGCCGGAACCGGAGTGGCCGACGATGGAGATGAGGTTCATGGTTTCTTCAATGGCTGTTGCTGTTTTTCCATACGGATATGCGGTATCCCGACCTCAACGAATAGCTCACCCGAGCGCGCATAGCCAAGCTTCTCATAAAAACCGGCAGCGCTGATGCGAGCATGCAATGAAAGTTGCGTGACACCCCGTGCGCCCAACAGTTCTTCGAGGGAAAGCAGCAGCCTGCGTCCTGCACCTCGCCCTTCATTGCCCGCCTTAACTGCCATCTGTCGAAGTTTGGCCTGACCGGCCCCCTGCGGCACTGCGATGACGCAGGCGATCAGTTCGGAATCGTGATCGAACAAACCGAAGTGCAATTGCTCTTTTTCCTGCTGCAGGTCTTCGCTATACAGGTTCAGCCCCAGCGGAAGGCGCAAGACTTCGTTACGCAACTCGCATGTCTGCTTGTAATCGACCGAGTCGAATGCTATCGAACGGAAATCTAGCGTATCAGCCTGCATAGAGAATCAACCATCTTTGTTCGATCAGAGTGGTCTTGCTGAAAGCGGAGTGGCTAACGATGGAAATGATGTTCATTGTAAGAATGTATCGAATATTGATGGCACATTTTCGATGCCTGACTGCAATTAACCCGTTGCGGTCATTGAGAAACTGGAGGTAGTCCCCGATTACGAACCAAACAGTCACTCTAAATGCTGAGTGCCAATCCCAAGTAGCTTGATGAACTGCTGAAAAATCTCCATATTAATCATGCTGCTCAAAGAACCGCACCTGATTCCGCCCTGCTTCTTTTGCTTGATACATCGCAGCATCCCCCCTCCTCAGCAACTCTTCACTGCTGGCTTCGTGGTTGATAAACATCACCACTCCAATGCTTGCAGTGCAGTGATGGACAACATTTTTTTCTCCCGTGCCAGATGTCATAACAATTTCATAGGGCTCACAAAGTGTTGTCAGCAATTTCTCGGCGAGGGTGGCTGCATGCGCAGTGGCGTCAGACTTTTCTTCCTCCAACTTACTTAACATCACCACAAACTCATCGCCGCCAAACCGTGCCACGGTGTCCGTTTCACGCACGCTGCCAGTTAACCTTCGTGCAACCTCTATCAGCAGAAGATCACCAGCGCCATGCCCATATTGATCATTCAAGGGCTTGAAGTTGTCCAAATCAATAAAAATGATTGCACCATACTGGTTGGTGCGCTTGCTCTGTGCTGATGCGTAATCAAATCTGTCATTGAACATACGACGGTTAGGTAGTTGCGTCAGTGCGTCGCGCATAGACAGTTTGGTTAGCTCATCGTTAGCAAGTTGCAATTCATTGGTACGTAGCTGGACTGTTGCTTCCAATGATGAGTTGATCTCATTTATTTGCGCGATTTTTTGATTGACGACTTCATGCATACCAATGAAGCTTTGGGTCAACTCAATAAGTTCGTCGCTCTGTCTGTAATTCAATCCGCTCAGCTCATTGGCTGCGAATTCCTTACCGCTGGCGATATCTCGAAAGATCCTGCTAAGTCTCGTGATTGGCTGTGAAATAGAATTTGCCAGATACCACCCAAACGGCAAAATCAAAAACAAGCAGGAAGTCGCAATCAGAGCCAATATGCCTATCATTTCAAGTGTATTTTTTTGGACTATTTTTTCTGAATTCAGCACAGCGATAGTGCCAACAAGCTTCTCATTAGTGTGGAGCGGTATCAGATATTGGTGGAATTTTTCACCAGAAACCACGACTTCATTTGACGCAATGACTTGGTTACTAGGCTGCGGCACACCGGCCAAATCTGGTATCCGATAATCGAGCAAATTACCAACGCTAAATCCTTGGGAGGTAAACACGTTGGTTTTGACATTCGCTAAATTCGAAATCTGATCGACAAAAGTCTGATCGAGCTGCCTTGCCATGACAACCAGACCTAGCTGTTTAATTTCCTGCTTCCTTGTCACTAGATCCAATTTTTTGCCCATAATGGGCACGTATGATTCAATTTCCAGCATGCCATCCATCGCCGCATAGTGAACGTCATCCTTGCTCGGCAGCGGCCCATTAAATTCCAGGTCAACACCAGGAACTGAGCTTACCTCCCTCAGGTTCTGCCTGCTTAACTCACCGCCCATATGCAATTGGGCAACCTTGAAATAAGGCGTAGGTGATCGCTCGACAAAACCTGCCAATTCCTGATTCTTTGCGAAGGATGCAAAAGTAATCAGATGGCCAGATATGTCATAGATAGAAATCCTGGATATATTTGAGACATGCCCTAATTCATTAATATTTTTTACCAAGTTTTGGTAAGTAACAAATAGCATCTCGGCATTAGCATCCTCCTTTGCATACTGCCCCAAATACCATATGGTTGAACCAAGGTTCTTTTGCGATGCCAGTTGGTGCGATGCATTCAACTGGATAATTTTTCGCTCATTCAGGTTTTCCTCGACGATCCTTGACGCATTTTCCAGCAGCGCTTTGGACTGATTGAGATATTGTTCACTAATAACCCATGAAACGGCCAACATGGTTGCGAGCGCCATTACAACGCCAATCAATATGGCGCCGAGCAATAGTCGTGTTTTAAGTCGCGTTACACCCACGCTGGGAAATTTCATAGTTACTTACCGCTATCTTTATTCGGCATATAGGTGAGCACGGTTGTATAACCGTCAGGAGCTGTTGTTACGCTGTAATCGTAGTTAGCATAATTCTTGCGGTCGACCATCCCGAGTTTTATCAAAATGGTATGGGGCAGATGTTTTATTCTCCCTTCCAGAAAATTCACTGCAGAGTTAATGACGACTCTCGCTTGGCTAACGCCCATGACATCAGTCGCCGCATAGATTTCTCCTTTGCGAATATGGTTGATCATTTCTCGTGTAAGTCCATAAGCCACTATTCTGATCCTGTCGTGCATGCCAGCCGCCTTGACTGGCAATATGGCCCCCGGCGCGCAATCCGTACAGCCGAGGATATAGTCGATATTGTTTCCATGCTCAATGAGTAATTCTTCAGCCAAACGTGATTGACCGATCAGATCACTATCCCCATATTTGATAGAGAGTATGTTGACTTTGATCGGCGCTTTTCGTGCTGCTTCGCGAGTACCCGCAACCTCTCCCATGACCCAGCCCGCATCAGACGGGCCGGGCAATAGTGCGATATTGATGGATTTTAGCCCACGTTTCTGAGCATCTCTGATAACCCATTGAGTGGTATCAATCCCCATCCCTTTTAGAGAAGAGGTGACCTTGATGGTCAAGTCATCACTGGTGCTGTCATTGGCCATTTGAAAGACAGGAATGCCTAGCGAACGAGCTTTGGCGATGGCGGGATTATTGGCTGTCTGGCTGATCGGGGAAATGACGATGGCATCATATTTCGCAGCGATCACCTCATCCATCATCCGCAACTGACTGATCAGGTCGTCATAACCATCGGCCGGAAAGATATCGACTGCCACGCCAAGCCGTTTGGCTTCGCTAATCAATCCGTACGTACAATCGACCCAGTATGGATCTTTTACATGAGGAAAAAGGAAAGCGATCCGCCAAGGTTTGCTTGCCGGAGAAGCCATGGGAATGAACTCATTAACTACGCGGCCCGAGGCTAATGCCTCATCCGCGGAGCTGCCCTTCTTGAGAGGTGGGTAAATAGAAAAGACAGGGATAGGTTCAAATCGAGCAACATCCGCTGACATTGTCTCGGCTGATAAAACAGTCGCACATGCACCCAATAAGAAAGCGCAAAGTGAAGACTTTATATGGGTAGCTTGCAGCATCTCATCCTCCCATATTTATCAAGTGTCGGTCCTATGCGAACCTATATCTCCCTGAATGATCCTGTGGCCTTTGGCACAGAAAAATCCTCGCAATCGCATCGCACGCTCAAAGACCTAACCAGATCAAAAGGTCGCTTTTGGACCGATTGCAGCCATTCTAGCTTGCTCAACACTCACGGATGCTGCGTCACCCACGACTCCCCCTCCGGCGTGACCTCTTTCTTCCAGATCGGCACACGCTGCTTGAGTTCGTCGATCATCCAGCGGCAGGCGTCGAAGGCAGTGGCGCGGTGGGCGGCACCGGCGGCGATGAAGACGATGTTGTCACCGGCTTGCACGGTGGTGACGCGGTGCACGATGCGTGCATCTAGCAGGTCGAACTTGGCGATGGCTTCTTCGCGCAGTTTGCGCATCTCGGCCAGCGCCATGCTGCCGTAGGCTTCGAAACTGATCTCGCTGACGTCGCGGCCTTCGGAGAAGTCGCGCGCGCAGCCAAGGAAGGTGGCGATACCGCCCATACGTTTGGATGACGCTTTGAGGGCGGCGATCTCGGCGTCTTGCGAGAAGTCTTCCTGCTGGATGCGGACGGGATCGCTCATCTCAGCCTCCGGAGAACTTCGCCATGAAGGCGATCTCGTCGTTGTCTTTCAGCACCGTCTGCTTGTCGTGCACTTGGGTCTGATTGACGGCGATGAAGCTGACGATGCTGAGTGCGCCGGGATGCTGCATACCGACTTTGTGGGTAACATCGTGCAGGTTCATGCCGTCGGTGTATTCGATATCCATATCGCGCGTCTGCACGCGGTCGGCGACCGGGCCGAAGAACAAGACTTTTATCATTTACCTTCCCCGCGTTTCCACACACCGCTCTTCCCGCCACGCTTCTCGTCGAGCTGTACGTTCTCGATTCGCATGCCGCGGTCGATGGCTTTGCACATGTCATAGATGGTGAGCAGCGCGACGTTGACGGCGGTCAGCGCTTCCATCTCGACGCCGGTCTGGCCGACACAGCTGGCGGTGACCTCGGCGCGCAGGCCTACACAGCCTTGCGCATCTTCTTCAGTCACTTCGGCAAATTCCACCTGCACGCCGGAAAGCGCGATGGCATGGCACATGGGGATGATGTCCGGTGTGCGTTTGGCGGCCATCACCGCGCCGACATCAGCCACGGCCAGCACGTTGCCCTTGCCGATCTTGCCGTCGCGGATGCGTTGCAGGGTCTGCGGGTGCATGCGGATGATGCCGCTGGCTATGGCGACGCGGATGGTTGATTCCTTGCCCGAGACATCCACCATGCGGGCGCGCCCGGATTCGCTGAAATGGGTCAGGCTCATCTCATCCTCCTGTCATCGACATGATGCGAATGATCTTGCCGGGTTGTTCGTTGAACTCGTGACGCTCGGGCTTGAGTTCGATGGCGCTGCGGATGGCAGCGTCCAGTTCGTCGTCGCTGCATCCCGCACGCAACAGCGGACGCAGCGGCAAGGCGTTCTCCTGCCCCAGGCACAGGTAGAGCGTGCCATCCACCGACAGGCGTACGCGATTGCAGGTCTCGCAGAAGTGTTGCGACATGGGGGTGATGAAACCGATGCTGGACTTGCCGTCCGGTGCGACCAGATAGCGTGCTGGGCCGCCGCCGCCGATGATGCCGTCTACCAGACCGAAGCGATCTTGCAGGCGCTGGCGGATCGGCTGCAGGTCGACGTAAGCCGCGTTACGGCCGGTCTCACCCATGGGCATGGTCTCGATCAGGCGCAGCACGAAACCGTGGCGGAAGCAGAACGCGGCCATGTCCTCGACCTCGTCCTCGTTCACACCGGCCATCACCACCATGTTGATCTTGATCGGCGCGAAGCCGCTGGACTTAGCCACCAGCAGCCCTTCCAGTATCTCGTCCAGCGCGTCGCGGCGCGTGATCTGTTGCAGGCGTTCGGCGCACAGGGAATCGAGACTGACGTTGAGGCGGGTGACGCCTGCCGCTTTGAGTGCGACGGCGTGCTGGGCCAGATGGGTGGCGTTGGTGCTGAGTGAAAGGTCGTCCACACCGGACAAGACGGACAGACGCGCCGCCAATCCGCTCAGATCGCGCCGCAACAGCGGTTCGCCGCCGGTGATGCGGAAACGCGAGGTGCCCATGCGTGCGAAGGCGGCCACCACGCGCTCAATCTCGTCGAAGGTCAGCCAGTCCGCCGGCTGCTCGTAGTCGCTGAAACCCTGCGGCATGCAGTAGCTGCAGCGCAGGTCGCAACGGTCCGTCACCGACAATCTGAGATAGTCGATGCGGCGACTGTAGCGGTCTTGCAGTGTGGCGTTCCTGTCCATGTTTTTACAGCGCTCGTGTGTCGCTTCCAGTGAGTGGTTTGCGGCCGGATTATTGCATGCAGCTGCCGCAATTTCCCCATTTAGCTAAAGGGGGATGTGTTGCCGTATCAGCCGTGCCTTCCCTTGTAATGCAGACGCGCGGCATGCACTACTGCCGAGAACGGGATGTCCCCGTCTTCGGGCCAGTATTGCAGTGCCGCACGCATCAGTTCGTCCACATCCGCCACCTCGGCATCACCGCGCAACACGTCCTGCAATCCGCGCAATCCGCCGCACTGGATACGCATCTCCTGACCGTGGGGTATGGGTGCTTCGTCATGCAGGATGTGGATGGCGAAACCGAAGTTGTGACGCAAGGCGTCGTGCATGCGGGCACAGCGCTGTTGCAAGACTGCTTCACGACAGACGATCAGTTCGCGTTCCGCCAGATTCATGCGCCCGGCCTGCGTACACGCGACACAGCCCGAGAACAAGGCCTTGCTGAACGGACACAACAGGGGATGCGTCGCTTCCAGAGTCTGCCGGAAGGCCGCCTCGTCCATGGCGTCAGTCGTCGCCGAGTTGCGGTGCTGGTTCGCGCACCTCGTTCAACAGATCTTCGGCTTGCAGTTCGTTCTCGGCGTGGATCATCTTGATGCTGCCATTCTCGCCCCACACTTCCGCCTTGCGCAGTTCCTTGGCGCGCGCGGAAGCTTCCTTGTAGACCTCGTGCTGTTCCAGCTTCTCCAGAATGCGGATGGGGCGCTCGGTGATGCGGTAGATGTAATAGGGCATGGCGTCCTCGCTTATTCCGGGCGTTTCATAAAGGTGACGACATTGCTGCCGGGGGCGTTCTTGCTGGCACAACTGTTCTCGCCCAGACCAGCCAACTGCTCGGCCTCGTGCAACAAATTGATGACGTCCACGTAGAACTTCTGCTTCACCATCATCAGTGCGGTGAAACCGCCCTCGTTCTTGGCCAGCACGTCGGCTCCGGCCTTGAGCAATGCGTCGACCACAGCGGTCTCGCCATAGCCGGCCGCCAGCATCAGCGGCCGCACACCGTAACCGATGGGTGCCTCGATGTTCGCCCCGGCATCGATCAGCGCCTGCACCACGTCGGCGAAACCACGCTTCTGCTCGGCGTTGTAACAGGCCTTCATCAGCGCGGTCCAGCCCGCTTCGTCGGTCGCATTCACGTCCGCACCCGCCGCCAGCAGTTGCTTCACTTGCTCCAGGTCACCCGCATAGGCTGCAGTCATCAGTTCAGTCATGGTTCATCTCCTGCTTATTTCTTTACCGCCCCTTCCAGCACAGCACGGATCGCCTCGGGCGACTGCATGATATTCATGAAGCTGTTCTTGCCCATCATGGACAAGTCGGGGAAATTGATGGCGATGCGGAAGCGTGCATACAGCGCATAGACGTTCTTGCCGGAGACCAGCACTTCATAGGGCAGATGTGCAGTCGATTTCACATCGTGGAAATCGATCTCGGACATGATGAAGGTGTCGTCCTTGTACTTGTCGTCGCTCTTCAGCGCCACGCCGAACACCGTCTCCTGTTTGCCCGGCACGTCCACGCGGTAGACCTTGCTCACGCCGTTCTTGTTGGCGGACAGCTTAGCATCCACCGCCTGCACGGCTTCTTCGTAGCTGCCGTAGGACTCCAGTTTGCTCGGTTCGTCGAAATATTCCATGCCGAACATGTAGTGATATTTGCGCGCCTGTTTCTCGGTCAGTCCCTTGGCGCCGTATTCCTCCACACGGCCCAGTGCCTTCTCCAGCGCAGCGGACACATCGGCCAGATCGCCCTTCATGCGGTACACATAGGACATGTACACAGGATTGGTATAGCTGACCTGCACTTGGTCGCCTGCGGCAGTGAGCGACACGCGCTGCACCGCGCCGTAGCCGCCATGCTCGGATGCGGCGGCGTTCTGCTTCAGTGCGTCGTTGGTGACGATGATGATGTTGGCAGTCGGGAACGGTGCGTATTCGCCGACCACGGTGAAACCTGCGGCGGTCAGCGCGCTCTTCACTTGCACGGATCTCTCGGCGACCGTTCCGGCACTGGTGGAAGCCAGCACGAACGGTTTGAGGATCGCATCTTTAGCCTGTGCGCCGACTGCGATACACAGCAACGCCATTGACATCAATACCCTGCTCATCACTTGCTTCATCTTCAATCTCCCTGTTTTTATATTGGACTGCGAAGCGAATCTAGTTCTGTTGCGGATGGAACCATGCCAGTTTCTCGCGCAGGGTGACCACCCCGCCGACGATGATGAGGGTTGGCGCTTGGGGCTTCTCGCGCTCGGCTATGCCGGGCAGCGTCGCCAGCGTGCCGGTGAAAACGCGCTGCGTGGGCTGCGTGCCGTGCTGCACGATGGCGATGGGTGTCGTGTCCGGCATTCCATGTTCGATCAGCTTGCTGCATAGCTCGACCAAACCGTGCAAGCCCATGTACACCACCACGGTCTGGCGCGGACGGGCCAGTTGCTCCCAGTCCAGGTTCATCGAACCGTCCTTCAGGTGGCCAGTGACGAACAGGCAGGATTGGGCATGGTCTCTATGGGTCAGCGGGATGCCCGCGTAGGACGCGACGCCTGCCGCCGCCGTGATGCCGGGCACGACCTGGAACGGGATACCTTCCGCCGCCAGCGTCTCGATCTCCTCGCCGCCGCGACCGAAGATGAACGGGTCGCCGCCCTTGAGGCGCAGCACGCGCTTGCCTTCCTTGGCCAGGCGCACCAGCAGCAGGTTGATCTCTTCCTGCGGCAAAGCATGGTCGGCACGGCGTTTGCCAACATAGATTCGATCAGCATCGCGGCGCGTCATGTCCACGATGGGCTTGGACACCAGCGCGTCGTACACCACCACATCGGCCTTCTGCATCAGACGCAGTGCGCGGAATGTGAGCAGATCGGGATCGCCGGGGCCCGCACCGACCAGATACACCTCGCCGCGCACGATGTTGTCCTCGTCGGCCAGCATCTGCTGCAGCATGGCCTCGGCGCTCGCCTCGTCGCCGGTCAGCACCTTCTCCGCGACCACGCCGTCGAACACGTTCTCCCAGAAGATGCGTCGCTTGGCCGGGTTGGTCACGCGCTGTTTCACTTCTTCACGGAAGCGTTCGGCGAAACCGGCCAGATTGCTGTAGTTCTGCGGGATGACGGTCTCCAGTTTGCCGCGCATCATGCGCGTCAGCACCGGCGATGCACCGCCGCTGGAGAACGCCACCATCAGCGGCGAACGGTCCATTATGGCCGGCATGATGAAGCTGCACAGCTCGGGATCGTCCACCACGTTGACCGGGATGTTGCGCGCTTGCGCCAGCTCGGACACCTGCTTGTTCACGACACGGTCATTGGTGGCGGCGATGATCAACGCGACACCATCCAAGTGCTGTGGCTCAAAACGGGCGAGAATCGCCTCGACATTTGCTTGCGCCTTCAACTCTTCATCGATCTCGGGCGCCACCACGCGCACCTTGGCACCGGCTTCGAGCAGCACACCCGCCTTGCGTGCGCCGACCACACCACCGCCGACCACCAGACACAGGCGACCATCGATCTTCTGGAATACGGGCAGGTAATCCATTTACTGGATCGCCTTCAGGATCAGCGGCACCAGAGCCTCGGGAAGTTTGATCTTGCCGGCCAGAGCGAACTCATGCGCGCTGTCGGACATCTTGTCCCAGGTCTTCTTGATGATGAGTATCCACTTGGCTTCGTCGTAGTCCGGCTTCATCTCGGCGAAGTGCAGCATGTAGTGTTCGATGAAGCACAGGTCGACCACGTCTTCCATCAACTGCGTCTCGGGATTGCTCTTCAGGTCCTTCTTGCCGACGATGGTCTTCACGCGCGCGATCATCTCGTCGTCGTAGCCGACTTCCTTCATCAGACTACCTGCGGTCTCGGCGTGGAACTTGTACAGGTTGGTGCGCCACAGCATGTAACCCTTCTTGTCCATCGGGTAGTCGCTGCGCGGGCTCTTCCAGCGCTGGATGTGCTGCGCGCGGCAGGCCAGTTTCACGGCTTCCGATGTATCGGGCGCGAAACGTTCCTGCATATCGGTCATACGCTGCGCATACAACAGTTCCTTGGGATAAGTCTTGCCCTCGAACACTTCCAGATTGGGGTCCTCGGAATTGGCTTTGTCGAATGCCGCGATAGCGGCCTGATACAGGCTTGCGTTCATAGTGCGTTCTCTTTCATTGATGTTGATTCGAGCGCCTGCCCCTTGCAGCGCCGGATGAAACCGACGAAGCGGGTGGCCCAGTAGCAGCTGCCGATGGTGCGCAGATGCGTGTAGGAGGCCAGCAGGTTGTTGACGATGATGCCGTCGCGCTCCCCGTTGATGCCGTAACCTCGCGCCACATGGTAAGCGAAGCGACTGTCGGGCGGAAGGTTCTCCAGACTCGAATAGTGAAACTCGTGTGCCTTGATCTGTTTGGCCGGTGCATCAGGGCGCGGCCAGGGATGTTCCGCGTCTTCCTGCAGATGCACATAGCCGCGACCGATGGGCTTGGCATGCATCTTCACGTCACCGGGGATGGCGCCGACCATGTCGAAACTGCGGCCTTCGTAGGCGATGCTGCGCGACAGGTACATCAGCCCGCCGCACTCGGCATAAGCCGGCATACCGCCGGCGATGGCCTGCCGGATCTCGCCGCGCAGAGCCGTGTTCGCTTCCAGTTCGGCGGCGCAGGTCTCGGGGAATCCGCCGCCGATATACAAGCCGTCCACCTCGGGCAGATGTGCGTCGCGCAATGCATCGAACGGCACCAACTCGGCACCCGCCGCAGCCAGCGCATCGAGGTCGTCGGCGTAGTAGAAACCGAAGGCGCGGTCGCGCGCGATGGCTATGCGCACCTTGTCGCCGCAGGGCAAGGCACTCACCAGCGCCTTGTGCGGAACGGGTAACGGCTCTTTTTTGGTCAACGCCAGCAACTTGTCCAGATCGACCTGCTCGGCGATGGCTTCGCCGATCTGTTTGATCTTGGCATTGGCCACATGCGATTCGTTGCTGGGCATCAGGCCCAGATGACGCTCGACGATGGACAGGCGTTCATCATGCTGGATGGCACCGATCACAGGCACGTCGGTGTAATGCTCGATGACCTCGCGCAGCTTGGATTCGTGACGCTTGCCGCCCAGATTGTTGAGGATGACACCGGCGATGTTGATGTCCTTGTCGAACGCCTGATAACCGAGGATCAGCGGTGCGATACCGCGCGTCATGCCGCGCGCGTCAATCACCAGTATCACCGGTAGATCAAGCAACTTGGCCAGCGCGGCATTGCTGTTGCTGCCGTCCAGCGCCAGACCGTCGTAAAGACCCTTGTTGCCTTCGACCAGATTCACCTCGGACGCATGGCGCGCGAAGGTGGCGACCACATCGTCGTTCTCCATCAGGTACAGATCGAGGTTGCGGCAAGAATGACCGGCGGCCTGGCCCAGCCACATCGGGTCGATATAGTCCGGCCCTTTCTTGAACGGCTGCACGGCATGGCCGCGCGCGGCGAGCGCCGCGCACAGGCCAATACTGACCATAGTCTTGCCGGAGGATTTGTGTGCTGCCGAGATCAGCATACGGTTCATGGCAGCCTTTCCTGCAGGATCAGTCCGCGATGTACGGCTTGTCCTGCGGCATGAAGTTCAGCACACGTACGCTGACGGTGGTGATGAGGAAGGCGATAGCCAAACCACCGAGACCGAGCAGCATCTCGTAGATGGAGGGACTGTAGGCGGCGATCTGTCCGTCGGCGAAGGTGCTGGTCACTTCATAACCGGGGAACAGGTTGAGCGGCCAGGCTTGTCCTCCGATGATGAACACGTACAGCAGCGCGAACCCGCCAAGGATGATCAGCAAGGCCGCCAGCGCCGCCCAGCGGTCACGCCGGATACCCGGTGTGTACAGCAAGGCCAGTGGCACGATGTTGCCGAGCAACACGTAACCCCACCAGAACAGCGACGGATAGATACCGCCGTCCATCAGGATGAAGCGCTCGAATCCCTGTTGTTGCGAGAAATAGGCGTTGGTCAGGTGGTAGGTGGCGACCATGTACAGCGAACCGAGCACGAACACACCGAGCAGATGTTTCTTGCGCTGCAGGATGGCGGAATCGATGACCTTCTCATTCCACATGTAGATGCTGGTCTGCACCAGATGGAACACCGCCATGCCCCATGCGAACGACAACACGATGAACATCGGTGGCAGCAGCGCAGAACCATAGGCCTGGCGCGCGGTCAGGAAGGCGAAGATCAGGCCGGTGCCGGTGGTCAGCACAAAGCGCCACACGAACACACCGATACCCGCAGCCTTGTTGTACGGATTCATGCGGCGTTCCATCATGGTCCACAGATAGACCACCACCAGACCCACCATGCCGGAATACAGCAGCACGTTCCAAGCGAACACAGAGGTCAGGTTGTAATTGGTTGCGGCGACGATGATGCGGTCGGGACGACCGAGGTCCAGCATCAGCACGGTCAGGCCACCCACCAGCATGGCGATGGACAGCAGGCTGGCCAGTGGCGCGCGCGCTTTATAGATGGCTTTACCGAACACGGAGCCGATGGATGCGACGTTCAGCACGCCGGAAGCGGCCACAATCAGGAAGATGGCGAACACATGCGGCATGCCCCATACGATCTGGTTGTTCATGCCGGTGATGATGTGGCCGTGATGCTCCATCAGATGCACGGCATACATGCCAGCCGCGACGACCAGACCGCCGATGGCGAGCAACAGCCAGTACAGGCGGTTCTTGAAGTGCAGGGATTCTAGGGTGGGTGTAGAAGACATGGTCAAATTCCCTGGTAACGGACGCCGGGGTTCAGACGCAGATCGGCACGCACCTGCACCGATGCCACGCTGCGCACCTTTTGGGCGATCTCACTGTTCTCATCGTTCAGATCGCCGAACACGATCGCCTTGTTCGGGCAGGCTTCCGAGCAGGCCGGCTTGCCACCCACATCGATACGGTGCACACATAGCGTGCAACTCTCGACGGTGCCCTTGCCGCGCGGCACATCCGGATTCTGGTCGGTCAACGCTTCGTGCACGAAGGAACGCGCCTTGTACGGACAGGCCATCATGCAATAACGGCAGCCGATGCAGCGGTGTTTGTCCACAAGCACGATGCCGTCGGCGCGCTTCATGGAAGCGTTGGTCGGGCACACGTCCACACAGGGTGGATTCTCGCAGTGCTGGCACATCATCGGCAGCGAGATCTCGCGTCCCGTGCTGATGTCCTTGATGTCGATCTTGCGTATCCATTGCGAGTCGGTGGACTTGGTCTCGCCGGACAACCCGTTCTCGCGGTTGCAAGCGGTGACGCAATCGTTGCAGCCGGGTTTGCACTGATTGGTGTCGATCAGCATGCCCCAGCGGACCTTGCTGCTGGCACCCTCGCTCTTGGCCTGCGCGACCGAGTACAACAGCATGCCCGGCGCGATCGCGACAGCCGCCGCGCCGACCGAGGTCTTGAGGAAGTTACGACGATCCATATCCATGTCGCTCATTTGGCGTTCCTCTGTTGCAACCACGCACTCTTGCGTGTGCCGGAATGACACTCGAAGCAATCCAGCTTGACCGCTTCATACTTGTGACAACCGACGCAGAAGCTGTCGGCACGCGCGGTCACGCTGTCATCCTTGGTGCTGGCATGACACTCGATGCAGGTCTTCAGACTGTGCTTCTCGTCACGGATGCCAAGACGCAAAGCATCGTCGCGCCCGTGCTTGAGCAGGTGCATGTGGTTCTTGCGCATCCACTGCGTATCTTCCACGCACTGTCCACCCTTGCCGATATCCAGCTTGGGCGATGCCGCCTCACCGGCCCAGGCCAGTGAGACACACAAAGTCAGCAACAGGGATACAAGCAGCTTCATCACTCACCCAAGCCCATCTGGATGTAACCGGTCGGACACACGTCGGCACAGATGTGACAGCCGATGCACTTGTCGTAGTCGGTCGCGACGTAGCGGCCCAGCGTCGATTCGCTCTTCTTGACGCGGTAGACCGCGGTCTGCGGGCAATACACCACACAGTTGTCGCACTCGAAGCACATACCGCAACTCATGCAGCGCTTGGCTTCAGCCACGGCATCTGTTTCAGCCAGCGGGTTCAGACGCTCTTCGAAGTTACCCAGCGCTGTCTGCTCGTCCAGCGTGATGATGTGGCGCTGCTTGCGCGGTGTGAAACCGAAGTGACCGAGGAACAGTTTGTCATGCGGAATGATGTAACGGTCCGAACGGTTGTCGAAGTTGTGCACGGCGACGTTGGTGTCGCAGGTGCCACGCAGTGGCTCGGTCGCTTCCTTGATTTCAAGCCCCTTCTCCGCCATCTTGCGCATCAGGTCGAACTGGTGCGCGTCGATCTTGGGACGCTTCTCCAGATCGATGCCCAGCAGGAAGTTGTGGATGCCGTCGGCAGCGATGGAGCCGTGGCCGATGGCCGTGGTCAACAGGTGCGGACGGATCACGTCACCGCCTGCGAACACGCCAGGCTTGCCGTTGACCACATAGTTACGGTCGGTGGAGACCGCGCCCTTGCCGTTGTTGAATTCTTCCAGACCGGTGAAGTCCACCGCCTGTCCGATGGCGGACACGATCAGGTCGGCTTCGAGGTCCTGCTCGCTGCCTTCAACATTTTTGATCTCCAGCTTGCCGCCGACGAACTTGGCCTCGCACTGCATCACGCGCAGCGCGGTGGCACGACCGTTCGCATCGCGCACGACACCGATAGGCACCAGACCGCCCTTGATGGCGATGCCTTCAGCCAGCGCCTGCTCGATCTCGTGTTTGTTGGCCTGCATCTTGTCGATGGGGAACACGGAGGTCAGCGTGACCATCGCGCCTTCCTTGGCGGAGATCTCGGCGACGTCGTGTGCCAGCTGACCGGTGATGGCCAGCTCGGTGTCGGTCGGGTTAGCCTGGCTGATGTGACCCAGACGACGGGCGACGGTCGCCACGTCGATGGAGGTGTCACCACCGCCGACCACCACCACGCGCTTGCCGACGTGCTGCAGACGGCCGTCGTTGAACGCCTTCAGGAAGGCGGTCGCCGTGACCACGTTCGGTGCATCGGAATCTGCGATAGGCAAAGCACGACCGGCTTGTGCGCCCATCCCCAGGAACACTGCATCGAACTCCTTGCGGATCTGCTCCAGTGTGATGTCCTTGCCGACGTGGCATTTCATGCGGGTCTTCACACCCAGGTCGATGATGCGCTGGATCTCTGCGTCCAGCACGTCGCGCGGGGTACGGAAACCTGGGATGCCGTAACGCATCATGCCGCCGAGGAACTCGTGGTCGTCGAAGATGGTGACTGCATGGCCCTTCAGCGTGAGCTGATAGGCGACCGACAGACCAGCAGGGCCGCCGCCCAATACGGCGACTTTCTTGCCGCTGGAAGCGACGTCCGGCTTGTTGAACTTCAGCTTGTTCGCGATGGCGTATTCGCCGAGGAAGTGCTCCACCGAGTTGATGCCGACGTGGTCTTCCACTTCGTTGCGGTTGCAACCGGATTCGCAAGGTGCCGGGCAGACACGCCCCATCACCGACGGGAACGGGTTGGCCTCAGTCAGGCGACGCCATGCATATTCCTGCCAAGGCATGACGGGCTTGCCGTCGGCGCCGTTCGGCACTTTCTCGGTGCCGCGCACGATGCCCAGGTAACCACGGATGTCCTCACCTGCCGGGCAGCTGCCCTGACACGGCGGCGTAGATTGGATATAGGTCGGGCACTTGTAGGAATGGCTGGCCTGAAAGATCTGCTGGTTCCAACGCTTCACTTTGTTGTCGCCGTCTTTGTAACGACGGAAGTTCAGAACTTGTGGGGTATCAATTGTTGCCGACATCGCTATGCCTCCAGATTGAAGTTACTTATCGCCCAAGATGATCGCGTTACTGACCAACTGGTGTACACCGCCCACCATCCTGCGGTCGAAACCGTAGACGGGCATGATCTTTGAAAATTGTGTCTTGCAGATGGCACAGATGGCCGCCATGTAATTCACACCGTGTTCTTCCACTGCCTGATTCAACACTTCCATGCGCGGCAAGGCCCCCTTCACGCGCAGTTCCATCAGGTCGTCGGTCAGCAGACCGCCACCGCCACCGCAGCAGAAGGTACGTTCATGGGTGGTGTTCGGATCCATCTCCACGAAGTTGTTGGCCACCGCTTTGATGATGTTGCGCGGGATCTCGAACTGTCCGCCCGGCAGGTCGCCCATGCGCGAACCGCGTGCCACGTTGCACGAGTCGTGCATGGTGATGACGAATTGGTCGTTCTTGGACTTGTCGAACTTCAGCGCGTCGCGCTGGATCAGATCCCAGGTGAACTCGCAGATATGGGTAGGCTGCTTGTAACGGTGATCGAGCTGTTTCTGCAGCATCTGTGCGAAGCGGTCGGTCTCGTCCGCACCGTCGCCCACGCCGCTCAGCGTATTCCAGAAACTGTACGCGACGCGCCAGGCATGGCCGCACTCGCCCACCACGATACGTTTCACGCCCAGTTCCAGCGCGGCCTCGCGGATGCGCAGCGCGATCTTGCGCAACTGCTCGTAGTTACCGATGAACATGCCGAAGTTGGCGCCCTCGGAAGCCATCGAGGACAGTGTCCAGCTGGTGCCTGATGCATGGAACACCTTGGCGTAGCCGATCAGGCCGTCGATGTGCGGCTCGGCGAAGAAGTCGGCGGACGGCGTGATCAGCAGCACTTCCGCGCCCTTCACGTCCACCGGGAATTTGATATCCAGACCGGTATCTTCCTTGACGTCCTCTTCCAGACCTTCCAGCGTGTCGACCAAAGCAGGCTCAGGCAGACCGAGGTTGTTACCGATCTTGTGTACTTTGGCGATGATCTCGTTGGAATACTTCTGACCCAAGCCAACCGAAGCAAGGACCTCGCGTGCGGCCATGGTGATCTCGGCAGTGTCGATACCGTATGGGCAGAACACCGAGCAGCGGCGGCATTCGGAACACTGGTGATAGTAGTTGTACCACTCATCAAGCACTTCACGGGTCAGGTCACGTGCACCAACCAGCCACGGAAAATACTTTCCGGCAAAAGTGAAGTAACGACGGTAGATGCTGCGCATCAGGTCCTGACGCGCGACCGGCATGTTCTTCGGGTCCTGCGTGCCGATGAAGTAATGGCACTTGTCGGAACATGCGCCGCAATGCACACAGGCGTCCATGTACACGCGCAGCGAGCGGAACTTGCCCAGCAGATCACCCATCTTGGCGATGGCCTTGTCGTGCCAGTCGTCCACCAGTTGACCGGGGAATCCCAGCGCTTCCTGGTGCTTGTCGTTGGCGATGAATGGACCCTTGCCTTCCATCGCGCCCGGCTTCAGCGCGGGAATGATGGGTATGGTGCGATAGGCTGGTGCGGTGATGTCAGCCATCTTATTTCTCCGATTCCAACTTGCCGGCCCAGGCACTCAGATGACGATGCTCGCGCGGATTGTCGGTCTGATTGCGGGTGGGCGAAAAAAAGACTCCTGGTGCATGTAACAGCTTGCTTAGAGGGAAGAGCGCCAGGAGTGCGAAAACGAGGAACAGATGCAACAGCAGCAGACCGTCCGCCGGCAGGGTGCCGATATCGAAACTCAGCAGCCCGAGGAAATAGGTCTTCACGCCGACCACGTCGGTGTGCGAGACGAATTGCATCAGCAGGCCGGAGACCGCGATGACGATCAGCAACACCAGCCACAGATGGTCGGACGGCGTGGAGATATAACGGATGCGCTCGACGAACAGACGGCGTACCCACAGCCCGCACAGGCCCAGCAGCATGGTGATGCCTGCATAGATGCCGAACGGCTGGATGAATGCGACCCAACCCCAGACGGGATCGGTGAAATAGCGCAGATGGCGCAAGGTGACCAGCAACAGGCTGGCGTGGAACAACCATCCCATGGCCCAAGTCCACAGATTGGCTTTGAACAGACTTTCGAAAAACACCACTTCGCGCGTCAAGCGGAATACCACACCGGTCTTGGTGGTCGGCGCAGGAGTGGTTGGTATCTTCAGCGGCGCGGGCGTGCGCGCATAGAGACTGATACGGGAGAGCAACCCCACGACGAACAGCAACGTCGCGAGATAGAACAGGATTGCGAAGAGAACGCTCATCGTGTGGTCACCCTGCCGGATTCAGATCAAACGCAACCGGTAGGCTTTGGCAGACCGGCGATCTTGCATGCCTGCTTGCCTGGACCGTACGGGAACAGACCGTACAGGTACTCGCTGTTGCCCTTCTCGGCGCCCAGCTTCTTGCCGATTGCCTTGGTCAGCACGCGCACTGCAGGTGCGATTTGATACTCGTCGAAATACTCGCGCAGGAAGTTGATCACTTCCCAGTGCTGATCGGTCATCTCGATGCTCTCGGTCTTGGCGATGTAGTCTGCGACTTCCGCATTCCATTCACCCAGATTGACCAGATATCCTTCTTCGTCTGTTTCGTAGCTCTTGCCGCCGACTTCGATGCTAGCCATGTTGTATCTCCTTCTATGAATAATGGTTGCTGCTGACTACTCTTCCCTCATTCCGCGCTTCCCCTTGCAGGGAGGCAACGAACCGTATCGCAACGCGATTTGTTACAGCCAGGATTGGCAATTCTTGTTACTGACCGTCAATGCGACGAATCCCGCATAGTCGACCGGTGATACGCCCGCGAGCAGGCGATCGCCCAGACCGCGCGCTTCAAGGTCGGGCATCAGCACATGCACCTTGCAACGGCCCATGGCCGCGCTCAGCTTGGATTCAAAGGCACTGCCGGCAGTCGCGGCATACACCGCGTCTTCGATCAGCAGGACATCGCCGCCGTCGACCATGGTGTTCAGGCAGCTTTCCAGCGTGCCGCTGGTCAACGGGGATTTGTTCACGATATGTAACATGTTCTCCCCCTTAGAAACTCAGGACGACGTCTTGCTCGTCCATCAGTTTGCCCATCTCGGCACGGCTCAGCACGGTGACGCCGACGATGAAGTCGTCTTCGTTCAATCCGCGTGCTTCCATCGCTTCCTTTTCGACATACAGCTTCTCGACGTCGTAGTCTTCCAGCGCACGGTAGGTGGGCGAGAAGTTCTTGGTCTCGATGCCCTTGGTCTGCATGCCCTTCTTCAACTGGTAGACACCGTCGTCGAGGAAAGCCAGCGAGACATCCTGGTCGAAGGCGGCGGTGATCAGCACCACTTCCAGCGATTCCAGCGCGTAGATCGTGCCGTAAGGCGCCTTGCGGTTCACGAACATGAATTTCTTGTTGTCACTCATATCGTTCTCCTCAATCGCCGAAGGTGACCAGACGGTCGCACTTGATGCCGGACTCGACCAGTTGCCCCAGACCCGAGATGCGGAAGCCCTGCGCCAGGTTCTCTTCCTTGATGCCGCGACGCAATGCCGCCGCCACACACACCACCAAGTCGACCTTGTGGTCTTCCGCCAGTTTGGTCCAGCGGTTGACGATATTGCGGTCGTCCTGCGGCGGCTCGGTCAGACGCGAGGCGTTGTTCACGCCGTCGTGATAGAAGAACACACGCCACACTTCATGCCCTGCTGCGATGGCCGCTTTGGCGAACAGGTAAGCAGAATCGCTCGCCTGATGCTGGTACGGCCCTTCGTTGACTACGATCCCGAACTTCATTCAGTCACCTCGCTCAGAAACGGATATGTGCCGAAGCGTTCAGGTTGTAACGCGAACCGCGCCAGTCGTCGATCAGGTACTTGGTGAACGGCAGACCGGTCTTCTCGAAGAAACGCGGCCAGCCGATACGGTCGATCCAGTCGGCGATACGCTCCCAGGGACGCGCATCTTCCTTGTACACGGTGAGGATGTTCTTCACCACAGCACCGACTTCGGGCCAGCGCGGCGGATTGTTGGGCAGACCGGCAGCGACCATCTTCATGAAGGTGGGCTTGCCGCGCGCGTTGGAGTTCTTGCCGCCGACCCAGATGGCCAGCTTGGAGAATTCCGGATCATTGATCTGCATCGGCGGGCACGGGGGATAGCAAGCACCGCAGCACATACACTTGGCCTCGTCGATCTCCAGCGAAGGCTTGCCGTTGACCATGGCCGGGCGGATCGCCGCAACCGGGCAACGTGCCACCACAGTCGGACGTTCGCACACGTTGGCGACCAGATCATGGTTGATGACCGGCGGCTTGGTGTGCTGCACGATGATGGCCAGGTCGGCCTGACCGCCGCAGTTGATCTCGCAGCAGGACGTGGACAAGTGCACGCGGTTAGGCATCTCTTCGCGACGGAACTCTTCATACAGATCGTCCATCAGCGCCTTCACCACGCCGGAAGCGTCGGTGCCGGGGATGTCGCAATGCAGCCAACCCTGGGTGTGGGCGATCATGGTGACCGAGTTACCGGTACCACCGACCGGGAAGCCGTTCTTCTCCAGTTCGGCGATCAGCGGTGCAACCTTCTTCTCGTCCGACACGATGTATTCGATGTTGGAGCGGATGGTGAAGCGCACGCGGCCTTCGGCGAAGTTGTCGGCGATGTCACACAGTTTGCGGATGGTATAGACGTCCATCTGACGCTGTGTACCGGCGCGCACGGACCATACTTCGTCGCCGCTGTGTGCCACGTGATGCAGCACGCCCGGACGTGGACGGTCGTGATAACGCCAGTTGCCATAGTTCTTCAGCAGCGTCGGGTGCAGATACTTGGTGTTCTCCGGAACACCGGTCTCCTTCGGCTTGCGCTTTGCTGCGGGTGCGGCTTGGACGGCTTGATTCATCTTCTATCTCCTCAGGCTGCTTGCTTCTTGGCGTTGATCTTGGCGACTTCGTCGTCCCAACCGTCGGTACGGACGTAGGGGTTCATGCGCGGCGAATTGATCATGGATGCATCAACATCGACTTCCAGAGCATCGAGGAAGTTGGTCAAACCGATACGCTCGATCATCTCGCCGGTGCGCTCGTGCTCCAGTGCGTTCTCGGCAAAGAAGTCGATGGTGCGCTGTGCGAAATCGACCAGCTTCTCCACTTCTTCTTCGGTTTCCAGCTTGATGAACGGCAGCACCACGGTACCCATCAGGCCGCCGATCTTCAGGTGGCTCTTGCCGCCGACCAGCACGGTTGCGCCCTTGTCCTTGCCCGGTGCCAAAGCGCCGGTCATGACGTTGATACAGTGCATGCAGCGTACGCAGTCCTGGTTGCTGATCTCGATGCCGTGGGTGTCGTTCACCGCCACAGTGGAGGTGTGCTCACCGGCCTTGATCTTGGACAGTTCCTTGACCTGGAAGGCCTTGGTCGGGCAACGTGCCACGACATCGTTCACCAGCTCATCCATGCCGTGCTTGGCGAACCAAGTCTTGGCCAGACCTTCGTCGGTGCGGATGTTGTCGCGCCAAGTGCCGATCACGGCCATGTCGGCGCGCTGCACGGAGTTCATACAGTCGTTCGGGCAACCCGAGAACTTGAATTTGAACTTGTATGGCAGAGAAGGACGATGGATGTCGTCAAGGAAGGTGTTCAGCACGGCGCGGTGCGCCTGTGCTTCGTTGTAGCAGGACTGCTCGCAACGGGCAGCACCCACACAAGACATGGAGGTGCGCACGGCAGGGCCGGCGCCGCCGAGGTCGAAGCCCATCTCATTGAACTCGTCGAAGGACTTTTGCACGTTCTCTGTGGTCGCGCCCTGGAACATGATGTCGCCGGACTGGCCGTGGAAAGCGATCAGACCGGAACCATGCTCTTCCCAGATGTCGCAGAACTTGCGCAGGGTGTCGGTATCGTAGTGCATGCCCGGAGGAGGCATGATGCGCAGGGTGTGGAACTCGGCTGCGTCAGGGAACTTAGGGGAACCGTCTGCGTTCTTCAGCTCGGTGAAACGCGGGATCACACCGCCACCGTAGCCGAACACGCCAACCGTGCCGCCCTTCCAGTAACCCTTCTTGGTCTTGTAGGATTCTTCCAGTTGACCCAGCAGGTCAACCACATAATCCTTGTCCTGAGCCAGGTGTTTCAGGCCAGTAACGAAACTGGGCCAAGGGCCGGACTCCAGTTGATCCAGGTTGGGCGTGTCATGCATCTTCTTGGCCATAATGTCTTTCCTTTCGATTTGCTGTGCCTCTGGCTTATGCAGTGCTCGGCAGGGTTGGTTGATCATGTCCGGGCTCTTCGTCCCGGTTTCTAATGGTTGAGCATATTACGAGGGTGCCCCCCTTCAAACCATCACCCTGAGCGGGTATGTTAGGTAACTCTAATGGGGGGTGCTTTTACCTTCCCCGGTAGTATTCCATTGCAGGGGGCATTGCGGCTAGACTCGCCCCATCGCCCGCTTCACCTAATTAAGGAGCGCGGGAAACCCACACAGGAAAGCCATGGCACATATCACTGTACTCGAACAGTTCACCGCGCCGATCGGCAAACAGCAGATCGAACTACAGCATGTCGATCATGACGAAGGCGGCTTGAACATGCTGCGCGTCCGCATCCGTGAAGGCAAGCGTTTCACCATATTCGACATCGACCCTGCCACGGCAGCCAAATGGGCGACCGTCATGCAGGACTGGGCCAACGCCCAGCAACAGGCATGAGCGCGATCGAGCTCAGCTTCGACCTGCACGGCGTAAGCATCCCCGCCGACTATCCCCATAAGCTTTGGGAAGCCTTGCTGCGCATCGCTCCCGCACTGTCCGAAAGTGTAGAAGTGGGCGTCATCCCCTTGCGCGGCCCGAACAACAACGGCGAACTGCTGCTGCCCAAACGGGCCAAGCTGGCACTGCGCCTGCCGCTGGCCATGCTGAACGCGGCGCAGACTCTGTCCGGACAGGAACTCCAGATCGGCACCGGCACGCTGCGCCTGGGCCAGGGCAAGACGCGCGAGATCCAGCCCTACTCCACCCTGCATGCACATCTGGTGGTCGGGCCCAGCGACGAAGCCGAGTTCATGGTGATGGTAGATGCCGCGCTGGCTGCATTGGAAGTCAGCTGCAAGCTGATCTGCGGCAGATACCACAGCTTGAATACCGACCGGCAAGCCATCAGCGGCTTCAGTCTGGTGATGCACGATCTGAAGCCGGAAGATTCCTTGCGTGTCCAGTATGCCGGCATGGGAACGGCACGCAATCTGGGGTGCGGCATCTTCGTGCCGTACAAGGTCATCTCCGGTCTGGAGTGAAGCAAAGATTCGGGCGTCCGCGAATCGGGCCAAGCCATGCATGATGGTTGGCAGTTTTCGCGGACATGTTTTGTAGTGGTTGTTTCTTAAAATATAAGGAGCTTGAAGATGGGATACGAAGTAGCTGGTAACGAACTTGCAACCGATGACGACGGCTTCCTGCTGGAGCCGGATTACAGCGAGGAAGTGGTAGGCGTGATCGCCGCTGCCGAAGGCATCGAGCTGACCCCGAAACACTGGGAGATCATCAACTACATGCGCGAGCAATATCGCGAAGAGGGACACACCCCGAACTTCCGCAACATGCTCAAGGGCGTGAACGAATTCTGGCCGGAAGCCGACAGCAAGGCGCTGTATGATCTGTTCCCCACCGGCCCGGCCAAGCAGGCCGCCAAGGTCGCAGGTCTGCCCCAGCCCTATGGTAAGGGCGGCTACTAAGGAGAGCATGGAAATGGATGACAACGTACATGTAGTGCTGGATATGAAGGGGCTGTCCTGCCCCAAGCCGCTGATCGGCGCAAAACGCATGGTGGACGAGTTGAACCCCGGCCAGGTGTTGCTGCTGATCTCCAACTGCCCCGGCACGCCGGACGATCTCTTCTCTTGGGCTGAACTGACCGGCAATTCGGTCATCAAGACCGAGAAGATGGATGGCGGTAGCACC